>Ga0209755_10000075_pt1 | contig 172161 bp, 166 predicted proteins | sample TergutCo191P1_FD_187301 | JGI IMG/M metagenome (GOLD analysis project Ga0209755, IMG submission 187301) | Cornitermes sp. P1 segment gut microbial communities from Petit-Saut dam, French Guiana - Co191P1 (SPAdes) (version 2) | ecosystem: Host-associated > Arthropoda: Insects > Digestive... | reverse complement strand
TGACACCATTTTTTTATTCTGGTGCGAAACAAAACATTGGGAATGCAATCTAAAAAATATGAAAACAGAAAAAGGCAGACCAGTAGACTATGACGGAGCAGTTATTGTATGGGATTTATTAGACGCATTGTTCACGGTTATGTAGCATAACATCGGTAACACTTTTCAGGATTTAAAAACAACTTTTACGTTGTTGTATTCAGGCTCAACTAGCCAGTTGTCAGAATTAATTACACCTAACACAAAATTACTAAACCATATTTCCATCGGCGCGTCAACATTTATTTTTAACCCGACATGGTAACCAGCGAAAGGGTTTCCGACGAACACGCGCCTGTTATCGTAATTAAAATAACCTCTGTCATTAACATATCTTGTTTTAAACCCTTTGCCGTATTTTCATTCGATATGCTCGCCCGGAATGAAACTGATAAAATGAAAAATGTTCGCGATAGACGGCTGTCAGCTAACGCTTTTACTGTTATATTAGTTTCGCACATTTTTGCTATTTTTCTTGAACTTATTACCCCTAATGAGTAACAATACAGGATTATTTTCAATAAAATACGCGGTTCAATCGCCGTTGCTCCTGTTAAATCGTTGATATATTTGCTGTCGAATATACTTATGTCTAGTTTTTTATCAATTAAATTGTTTTACATGTATATAACTAATTTTGAAGTTATTCGAAAATTTATGTTATCGAATAATCCTATTAGCCAAAACGCGGATTAAAAGACAAGTTCAATTTTTAAGTCGCGGATGGTCGCCATGACTGTTCCATTGGGTATGTCATCAGGGATTTCATCGTTATAAATTAACCATTCGTCTTTGTATTTTTGATTCAGCACATGGTTTATTTCAACAATAATTTTGCCTTCCGGCAGCTCATCCTGATTCAGGATTTTCATGGTATAATCCCAATTTCCTGATAAATAAAATATTTCCGAGAAATCACCGGGACCAACTTTAGTGAATCTCTGTAATCCGCAGCTTGCAAGATGATGGTTTTTACCGTCAGGTTTTATTAGATTTATAACTACCTGGGCATGATCAAGTTCTTTATCGATTGTGCCGGATAACCGCAGTTTCAGCCAGTTTCCATGACCGCTATTATAAGGAATTAAATTTTTTACATCACCGTCATAAATATCAGATAAAAATATATCTTTGTCTGACCAATAATAATGAAGGTTATCATCACCGTCAATATACTTTAATGCCTTTAATTGAATTAGGTCAAAAGTTTTTATATAAAAGGTTGAACCGTCGGCTAGTTTTATTTCACCATGCGTTGAATTAACTGAAGGTTTATTTTCATCAGTATTATTATTTAAAAATACTATATTTAAAATTAAGATTAAACTGAGAGCAAATATTCCGGCGGAAATCAATATTTTATACAGTTTATTTGATTTTAAAGACTGAGAGTGCGCAAACTCCGTTTTTGCCAAAGTTTTTGATTCTTCCTGTTTGTTTTTTATTGATAAAACTTTTGCAATAAGTTCGTGATAATTATGAACATCAAGTTTGTTATAAATATTGTTTCTGTGAAAATCAACGGTTCTTACAGAAAGACTGAGCTTAAAAGCTATTTCTTTGGTCGAAATGCCTTCAAGCAAGAGATTTAATATTTCCTGTTCACGGGGAGTAAGCTGCGCGCCGGATAACTGTGTTTTTTCTATTCCATTTTTAACCGCTGTATCGCTCATTGTTGTAATAATAATAAAAAAGGTGAGTTTTAACAAGCTTTTTTAATTTTGGATGAGTAATATGCAAAGTAAGTTTTTTCAAAGCTGAAGTTTTTAATAATTATATTTTATAACTATCTTCGCTCATCCAGCTTCCAATCCGCGCCGTATGCAAACATCTGACCGCCGCGCGGAATTGCGCCGATGTCAGGCGTTCTGCCTGTGGGACGGTACTGAGCGTCTACAGTGCCGCGTGCGTTACCTGAAGACTGCACTCGCCATTCAGCTCTTACAGGAGAAGGAATTACGCCATTTCTAAAATTGCCGGAGTAACTTGCCTGTCTGCCGTTTTCTGTTCCAAGGTAATAAATATCGTTTGTTTTAATATTTACAAATAAATTATCCGTAAAAAATGAGGCGCTTGCATCGGCATTATCAATGGGATAACCGTACATTGTAATGCCGCCGTCAGAGCCGACTACGGTATTATTAATAAATCTTACCCTTTTGCTGGGTAAATTCATGGCTAGACCTTTTGTACCGCCAATAATAATATTGTTGCGAATAATGTAATTTTCAGCGTAATTATCAGTATAAAGCCCGTAACGAAGTTTATCCAAAGCTCCCTGATTATTTTTGTCTCCGCATACGATAAAATTATTGTAAATTTCCGTGCCTCCGCCGTCAGAACCCCATGCGTAAAAAGCTCCGCCGTCGCTGTTTAATGTAGCATGATTTTCAAAGTGATTGTTGCGGATTATACAGCGTTCATAATTAACATTGTTTTTTTCAATTTCCAAAACGCCGCTCTCTGATAAATGAGCATTTGGCGCCAAAAAACGAATATGCGAATGCGCTGAATTAATAATACTGTTATGCGAAATTTCCAGTCTTTTGGATTTTTTCACTAATATTCCATTGTAGGCAATGCCTAAGTAACTGGTATCATGAACAATATTATTGGTAAAAATATTGTCATCGCCTTCAAGAACAATTCCGTTTCCGGCTGTAGGACCAAACTCGCATTTTTCTATACGGTTGTTTGATCCTGATACAATCATTCTGTCTGATCTTGACCATGATAAATAACCAATAATGCCGTTTAAATAAAAATGCTCAGCATAATTTATTTTACAATTTTCCAGCGTGCTGTTTTTATTATTCTTCATAAATAAGCCGCCGCCGAAAAAGATAATATTTTTTATGTTAATAAAAGAAGCGTTTTCCGCGTGAATTACAATGTCAACTTTACCTCTTAAAGTAAGAGTTCGGCTGTCTGGACTTCCGTTCCACGGCGGATAAAAATACAAAAGATTGGTTTTCGGATCAAAATAATATTCACCGGGCGCGTCTAGAAGAGATAACGCTCCTGTTATATAAAAAGGATTTCCCTGACTGGGTGTATACGGGTCGCCGCCTGTAAACGGATCGGGTCTTGTAATTTCATCTGCAAGTTTTATTGTTCTGCCGCTAACTGATTGAATCAATGAAGCAGCTGTATCCCATGACAATCCGCTGACTCCAGGACAGATTACCACTCTTGCACCGATAATGTCAGAAGGAATATTCTTGCTTGCTACAACAGTATCTTTATTTGTGCCTCTTCCCGCAATGTCGCGTATATAATCATGTATCATGGACATTGAAGAGCCCATATTCGGAAATCTTGCCTCTACCATGGAATCCCTGTCTGCAAAAAGCTGAGGAAATTCTATATCTATATCTTTTACATATTGGCTGATATCCGCAACATAGATATTTCTTGCGTGCTGTCTCCATTGCGGCGAAATTGCAATTGTCGGCGTTATTATTACTTCTGCGTCAGGCATTGCCGTAAGCGTTACAGGTCTTCCTGCCGAGCCGCCTGGAATTCTGAACCATTCATAATATGTTCCTGAATCAACAAGAACAGTGTCTCCGGGTTTAACATAATACATTGCATGGGCGATTTTAGAAAAAGGACGAGTCTGTGTTCCGTTTCCGCCATCGGAGCCCCTTGCCGCGCTGACATAAATATTCCTTGTGCCGTTACTATTTGCTTCTCCGGCTGTCTGAAGCACAGAAGCGGGAGTATAATCGTATGTTTCAATTGTTACGCTTATATTATTTATATAGAACACTGTATCTTTTGTATTATTTCCCCATGCAGTTAAATAAAATTTTGGAGATCTGTTTGCGGGAGTAATATCAATTGTATTTGTCATACGATACCAAACCCCCGGTACGGCTTTTTCCATGTACGTTATAATAGGATAATCCGGTTCATTATTATATTGCCAAATCAAATGTTCTTCCGCTCCAAGGCGCATCACATCAGCGGAAAAAATAATACGAATGGGTTTATCCCTGTAAGAAGCAAGCGAATAGGAAAGAATATCCGATTGACAGTCCCTTCCGTTTATCTTTATAACATTTGTACGTCCGTCCTGCGGTAAATTAACTATTTCGTAATTTGCGGCTTCAGTTGTAAAGCCGGGAAACGGCGGTGTTGTATTACGGTTTACGCTGACACGCACTTCTTGAATATTTGTTCCTGGTGTTTGTTGTGAGGTAAATAATAAGACTATTATTACAGTAATTATTGAGGTGATAAGTATTTTATACATAAAAACTTCCTTTTATTTTAAAAACAATACTTTATTTTATAATTATAATACTTTTGTATCAAGTACTAATATTTTTAATTTAATCACCAGCGGTACAACCTCAAGACATCGTTCACGGTTATGTAGCATAACATCGGTAACAATTTTCAGGATTTAAAAACAACTTTTTCGTTGTTATATTCAGGCTCAACGAGTCAGTTGTCAGTGTTGATTGCACCTAACATAAGATTATTTAATCGTATTTCCATCGGTACGTCAACATTTATTTTTACCCGACATGGTAACCTGCGAAAGGATTCCCGACGAACACGCACCTGTTATCGTAATTAAAATAACCTTTGTCATTAACATATCTTGCTTTAAACCATTTGCCTTATTACACCTAATGAGTAACAATACAGGATTATTTTCAATAATATACGAGGTTCTATCGCTTTTGTTCCTGTTAAATCGTTGTTGTATTTGCTGTCGAATATGCTTAAGTCTAGTTTTTTATCAATTAAATTGTTTAACGTCCATTCAAACGTTCCGGTTAACAGCTGTTCGCTTAAATTTACTGTTAAAAATAAACCTTATCCTTTTTCGGTCTCTTTATATTTAGCCATATGAGAGTTATTTTAACATTTTTTAGTTTATTTGTCGAACCTCGACCGAGCCTTATGAACCGAAGGTTTATAAGGTGAAGGTTCCCCTCTCGATCTTTTTTATTTGTTAGGTGCAACTTTGGGGTTTTTCTCCAGCTTCGTTATATGCCATACGCTCTTTTACAAAATAATTTAATCATTAAACCAGAAGCCATATCCACTAGTATTATCATCCCTTCCAGCCGTTGCGTTTCTCCAGCGTGCAGGATTAGAATTTATACTTAATGCATGACCTCTCTGAGAAGCATTATTATCAAGACTTTGTCCTGCATCGTTGCCATAAATAATCCCGCCGGTTTTTGTAAAAGTTCCGGTTGCAACATATACTCCACCTCCTTCACCTCTACTATTATTTCCAGAGATTATACCATCTTGCATAGTAAAAGTTCCACGAGTATGAACGCCTCCGCCAGGCATACCAGAGTTACCTGATATTTTACCGCCTTGCATTATAAAAGTTGCATTATTACCAACAAGTAATCCTCCTCCCCAACTTCCTGTGTTACCAGAAATTGTTCCCCCTTGCATAGTAAAATTTCCTCTTGGTGCAATATAAACTCCACCTGCCCAATTACTTGATCTATTATTAGTAACTGAAGCATTATCTTGCATAATGAATCTTCCCCCAGATTCAACGAAAATACCACCACCTATACCACTATTCACATTCCCTGTAACAGAAGAATTACCCTCCATACGAAATACACCGCTATCCATTATCCTAATAATTGATTTATTATTACCAGAACGCCCTCTAAGTGCGATATTCCCACTTGCAATGACCGTTTGTCGAGAACCTATTTGAATTAGGCTGCCATTGGTAGATGGAGAAAGACTGCCACTCCCTTGAATAGTAACAGTTAAACCTGTAACAGAACCAAAAATATTTTCGTTATTAGGTGGTAAAGGTACAGAAATATTACCTGCTACATGAAGAATATAAGATTGGTCATTACCACCATTTCTAATCCTATTAATTGCTGAATTCCATGTAGCTACATTACTTATATTCAAAGCTCCTTCAGGAGAAGGATCAATTGGAATTCTATTTGATGATGCTGTTGTTGTTATATTATTTGTTACTCTGGAAGTATTATTTTGGTTTGTTGCGGCTATTCCTCCACTATTTCTCATAAGTGCAGTTAATGTTTGACTAGCGGGAATATTTCTATTATATTGCCCTTGAACTTGTGCGGTTTGTACATCAAGAGCTCTTATTGTCATACGATAATGTTCTGCTACTTCGCTAAACCTACCTGAAACTATTGTCTGCGCACCAAAAAACTTACCAATAGATAATGCCATATTATCATCTACTTCACCTGAAAATTGAAAATTTTGTTCAGAACGTATTAAATCCAATTGTTGACGATCAACAACTTTAAATATACGATCATTAACAGCATTTGCAATAAGTTCATCAATTATATAATTAGAAAGATTTGTTGAATCTGATTGTATATTTAATATAACAATAATATTTCCATTTGGAATACTATTATTCAAATAATCAGATGCGTCACGTATAGCTAAGTCCAACTCATTAGAACCGGAAGTTACATTATTAGGTGTTCCTGTACATCCTAATACAATTGTAAATAATACAATTAATGCTGATATTTTTTTCACTTACATCCCCTTATATTTATTATTTTTCTTCATTATAATCTAAATGGTTATTTACAGTCAACATGGTAATACCCCCTACAAAACCATTACCTAAGTCCTCAGTCACACATGGGCGTATGGCACATAACTCTTTGTATAAGAATTACATATAACTATCAAATTACAATTAAAAAAAACAAATTTCGTATTAACCATACCAAATGTATAAAAAAACAAACAAAAGTGTTGTCTAACCTACATATAAATAGTTTAATACAACACTAAGCTTTTTTTAATTTTAAATAAATTTAAAACCCACATTGAAAACTTTATCATCAAACCTTACATCTGCAACCCATATATAGCTACAACTTTTTTTGAAGTTGAATCAATTTATATGAGGTTACTATGAATCAGAATGTGAACAGAAAACACAAGGACAGTGTTATCTCAGCCCTTTTCAGCACGCCGGAAATCCTGCGGGAGCTCTACTCTGCTATTGAAGGAATCGACATCCCGCAGGACGCGATTGTCGATATCAACACTCTCTAGGACGCCCTTTATATGAAGCAGATCAACGATCTGTCTTTCACTATAAATGGGAGTCTTGTCGTTTTGGTTGAAAATCAGTCAACTATAAATGAGAATGTTCCGCTGCGGTTATTGATGTACATCGGAATTTATCGTCTTGTATAATGGTAAAGATGATTTTCCTGAGCGGAAAGAACTGCGTCTTTCCAATGCTTTTAAGAAATCGCAGGGCTTGATTTGAAAACCATACAAGAACTTTCTTAATACAAAAGCGAAAAAGGCGCATAAGGATATCACACAATTTTACATCTCATTGATTTTTATTATGCGCCGCACCCTCAATCCACTTAACATTTCCCGTCAATTTCATTAAAATAAACTTATGGAAAAATTAAAAATACTTATTCCCAAAGGAAGAATTTACGACAATGTAAGCCGCCTCTTTTCTGAGGCAGGTTTTCCCGTCACTCTTGCTGACCGCACTTACCGCCCGGCTTTGGGAGCGTCTTGGCTTGATGCGAAGATCATGAAGCCCCAAAATGTAGGGGAACTTCTTGAGATAGGAAGCCATGATGCAGGTTTTACAGGCATTGATTGGATAAGGGAAAGCGCAGCTGATGTTGATGAAGTGCTTGATCTTGGATTTGATAAAGTTAAAATAATCGCAGCAGTCCCCGCAGATTATGATGATGCGAAACTCCGTTCTAAAAAACTTGTTGTTGCTACAGAATATGTTAATTTAGCAGAGCAGTGGTTAAAATCTTCCGGCTTCCAATACCGCATTTTGCGCACTTACGGCGCGACAGAAGTTTTTCCCCCTGATGATGCCGATATGATTATCGACAATACTTCCACAGGGCAGACACTCAAAGATAACGGTCTTAAGATCATCGGGACGCTCCTTGAGTCTTCAACCCGTTTTGTCGCATCACGTTCTGCGATGGCGGATTCAAAAAAACGCAGCCGCATCGAAGAGCTTGCCATGCTTTTCCGCGCTGTTCTTGACGGGCGTGAGCGCGTAATGCTTGAAATGAATATTCCAAAAGAACAATTTGAATCTTTGTCGAGTCTCCCCGCAATGCGAAGCCCCACAGTTGCAACCCTTTTCGGCGAAGCGGGTTTTGCCGTTAAGATCGCGGTAAAAAAACATGAAGTTCCCGACCTTATTCCAAAATTAAAAAAATTAGGTGCGCTTGATATAGTCGAATATGATTTACGCAAAGTTGTGATGTAAGGAGCGGCAAATGAATCGTATTGCAGAAATTGAAAGAAAAACAAAAGAGACAGAAATTTATATACGCATAAATATTGACGGAAAGGGAGATGCTAAACTTAATTATCCTGTCGGTTTTATGGCGCATATGTTAAATACATTTGCGCGTCACGCTTTAATTGATATCGAAGTGCATGCCAAAGGAGACCTTGAAGTTGATCAGCATCATCTTATTGAAGATACCGGCATTGTGTTAGGTCAATGTTTTGCAAAAGCGTTAGGTGAAAAGCGCGGCATTAAACGCAGCGGAAGCTGTCTTTTTCCTATGGACGAGTGTCTTGCACGCGCTGCTGTAGATATTTCAGGCAGACCTTTTTTATATTTTGACTGTCAGCTAACAGCCGCTCCTTTAATTTCTGAAGGTGATAATAAAAAGCAATATGAGTTTCAAACTGATGTAATCGAAGATTTCTGGCAGGGTTTTACCTCTTCTGCAGGCTGCAATCTGCATTTGGAAATACTGCGGGGCAGAAGCGATCATCATAAAATTGAAGCGCTTTTTAAAGCGGCGGCAAGGGCGTTACGCGAAGCTTGTGAATACGATGAAAGAGCAAAGGATATTATTCCCTCAACAAAAGGGGTATTACCCGGTTTTGAAACGCAAGGCGTATTGGTGTGAGCGTTTAATATGATCGGTGTAATTGACTACGGTGCGGGAAACTTAGGCTCTGTAATGAATGCATTTAAAAGGCTTAATATCCCTGCGCGATTTGTTTCATCTCCTGATGAGTTAGTTCCGTCATCATCGCCTTTTGAAAAAATTATTTTTCCCGGTGACGGGCATTTTGCAGCGGCGATGGAATCGCTTAACAAATCATGTTATGCGCAATCAATTAAAGAATGGATAAAAGCAGATAAACCTTTTTTGGGAATCTGCATAGGGCTGCAATTGTTATTCGAAAGTTCAGAAGAAGCGCCTCCTGTTAACGGAAAAGAAGTGAAAGGGCTTTGCATTATTCCCGGAAGTGTAAAACGCTTTCCGGGACGAAAAGTTCCGCAGATAGGCTGGAACAGAACAAAAGCAAAAGAAAATTCAAAACTTTTTAAAGGTTTAAATGAAAACAGTTTTTTTTATTACATTCATTCATACTATGTTGATCCGTTGGAAGATGTAAAAGCAGCAGAAGCTAAATATTATATACGCTATTGCAGCGCGATAGAACGCGGCGCTTTGGCGGCAGTGCAGTTTCATCCTGAAAAATCAGGATTGGCAGGATTAGAGATGATAAAAAATTGGGTTTGTGAAAAATAAATTTTTAAAGGAGGTTTAAGATGCAGGCGAAAAGAATTATTCCTTGTCTTGATGTTGATGACGGCAAGGTAGTAAAAGGAGTCAAATTTGAAGGGATCAAGGATGTTGGCGATCCTGTTGAATTGGCGCGCCGTTACAATGCTGACGGTGCGGACGAACTAACTTTTCTTGACATCGGTGCCTCTTTTAAAAGCCGCGCAACTCTTTTAGATGTAGTAAAAAAAGTGGCGCAAGAAGTTTTTATTCCGCTTTGCGTCGGCGGCGGCATCCGCACTATAGAAGATATGCGCGATGCGATGAACGCAGGAGCGGATAAAGTTTCTGTTTGCACATCAGCTCTTAAATATCCTAAGTTGTTACGCGAAATGGCGAATGCATACGGTAATCAGTGTGTCGTACTTTCGATTGATGCAAAACGTGTCTCAGAAGGAAACGACATTCGCTGGAACGCATTTTCACACGGCGGCAGAACAGACACAGGTATAGACGCAATTGAATGGGCTGTAAAAGCGGTGGAACTTGGAGCCGGAGAAATTCTTCTCAATTCGATTGATGCGGACGGGACGGGTGCAGGCTACGATCTTGAACTGACGCGCCGTATCATAAACGCTGTGAATGTACCTGTAATCGCATCAGGAGGAGCGGGAACGCTCGATCAAATAGCAGGGGTCTTACTCAGCACATCTTCCAGCGAGATGGACAGTTCAATTTCACCTAACGAAGCGCCGGGAGCAGATGCCGCTTTAGTAGCGTCACTGTTACACTTTGGAAAAACTACAATCAAAGAGATAAAAAAACACATAGAAAAAAAAGGTGTTTGCGTTCGCTGGTAATTAATAATAATTATTTTATCGCCAAGACGCAAAGGATCGCAGAGAACGCAAAGCTGTTGTTTGATTTTTTCTTTTAAAATAAAGATATTAGTTAACTAACATAGATTATTTTTTTATGAGATGATTTTAAATAAAAACTTAGCGTTTTCGGCGAATCTTAGCGCCTTTGCGATAAAAAATTCTTTAAAGTCTTGGATCAACCGGTTCGCTTTCCATTGCCAGAATTCCAAATACACATTCATGCACGCGATAAGGAGGATCGTTCCTTGTAAATCTTTCCAACGCTTCCATTCCGAGTGCAAATTCGTTAAGAGCAAGATTGCGTTTTTTATTTAAAGAGCGTTTTTTTAGTCTTTCTAAATTTCCGCCTAAAAGGTATTCAGGACCGTAAATTATGCGCAAATATTCGCGCCCTCTGCATTTAACGGCGGGCTGTAAAAGTTCCGCTCCCTTTGATGCGATAAAATCAAAAGGTTTAACCACCATTCCTTCGCCGCCGCAGGAGGTTAGTTCTTCCCACCATTTTATTCCCGTTTTTACGCTTTCTTCATCCAAGAGGTCAATCTCTAAATAATTGGTCGCTGTAAAAATCGGGTCTTTGCCTGTCATGTATTTTTTGATGGTTTGCATATGTGTAATATGATTTTCTGTGTTCCATGTTTTATTTTCTGTTGCAAGAATGTGAAAAGGCGCGATGCGGTAATCGTCTGTACTTTTTATATCCCAGCAATAACGGCGGTATGCGTCAATGTAAAGGGAAAGCGCTTCTTCGCGTTGGGTGATATTTTTATAAAGTTCTTTTAAGTCGATGCTGTTTTCTGCACAAACAGGGTTTGCACAAACAGAGTTTTCATCTTGTTGCAGATTATTTCGCATAACATCAAGTGCTGTCACCGCATTTTTAACGGCGTTAGCCGCCATTGTAAATCCTGTCAGCCCTGCGCGCCCTACAGATGCGTATTGATCTTTTAACAGCGACAAAGCTTTTGCAGACCATGGCATTAACTCTGTATCTAAACAAACCCAGTCTGTATCAAAATCTTTCCAGAAAGAAGAAGCGTTTAACACATTTATCAGTCTTGATAAAATTTCTTTTTCTGTTTGTGCGTAGATAGAGTTTGCATCATCATTAAAAAATGATCTTCCTGTGCGTGTATAAATTATTCCGAAACTGTTATCTGTAATTCCGAATCTTTTTGCCGCCGTTTCGCTGTCTTTGCATAAAACAATTACAGCGCGCGATCCCATGTGTTTTTCTTCGCAAATTACTTTGCCTACGCCGTGATTTTTATAATAGTTAAACGCTTCAATAGGATATTCTAAAAAAAGAGGATTGCCGCTTGTTTCGCAGGGCGACATTGTAGGAGGAAGATAGATCAGCCAATGAGGATCGGCGGCAAAACGGCTCATTAGTTCAAGGGCTGCGGCGGAATTTTCTTCGTTTACTTTGATGGAATGGCGCAGTCTTGTGTTTAGAATTTTTTGCCCTAAAACATCTTCGATATTCAGCATATCATCAATTAAAACCGCTTTGTCTTGAAAGGGTTTTAATGACGCATAATATTCCTGTTTTGCTGTTACTTGAACTATTTCTTTTTCAGGATAACGGAACGCTGTTAATTTTCCTCCGAAGACGCAGCCTGTATCAATGCATGCTGTGTTATTAATTAACTGAACTGAAATATTAGGAATGTGTCCGTATACAACAAGTGCATTGCCTCTGTATTCATTCGCCCAGGGAAATCTTACAGGCAAGCCGTATTCATCGGTTTCTCCTGTCGTCTCTCCGTAGAGGCAGAACTCTCTTACACGTCCAGAACTGCGCCCGTGATATTTTTCTTTTAACCCTGCGTGAGCGGCAATTAAATTACCGTTATCAAACACATAATGGCTGATAAGAGAGCCGATAAAGTTTTTTACCTTTTCTGAAAATTCGGGAGGCTGCATTTCTAATTGTTCAATCGTTTTATCAAGCCCGTGCGTTAGCTGAACATTTCTGCCGCTTAATTTTTTTTGCAATTTAAAATCATGGTTGCCGATTACGCACCATGCGTTGCCGTTTTCTTTCATGTTCATTACAAGGCGGAGAACTTCGATATTTTTTGGTCCCCTGTCGCATAAATCCCCTAAAAATATTACCTGCCTTCCTTCAGGATGGCTTGCCGTAAAATTTTCAATGTCAACTTGATAATTTAATTTTATTAAAAGTTCGCATAACTCATCAAAACAGCCGTGTATATCGCCGATTATATCAAAAGGACCTGTCACTTCTTTTTTATTGTTCCATAATTTAGTGCGGACAATCTCTGAATTTGCAATATCTTCTTCTGTTGATAAAACATAAACATAGCGGAAGCCTTCTTTTTGCAGTTGATTGATGGATTTACGCAATTCATTTGCTTGGCGTGTTATAACATTATAAGGTAAATTTCTGTCAGAGCGAAGCTGATTGCGCTCTCTTAATACATTTTCCGGTACGTTAAGCACAATAGCCGCTGTAAGGCAATTTTGCTCTCTTGCAAGGCGCAGTATTTGAGCGCGTACGTGCTTCTGCACATTTGTCGCGTCAATGACAGTTAAAAGCCCTAATTCCAAACGCTTGGCGGCTATATAATGAAGAGCGTCAAAAGCCTGCGCCGTTACCGATTGATTGTTTTCATCGTTTGAAATAATTGCGCGGAAAAAATCAGAGGAAAGAACTTCTGTCGGTTTAAAATATTTTTTACAAAAAGTTGATTTGCCGCTGCTCGATGCTCCGACAATTGCAACAAGGCAGGTTTCCGGTAATTCTATGCGCATAACGTAAAAACCCCCATTTGCGTAGATGCGCCTAAAACCTCATCTTTTTCGCCAATTTCCGAAAATTTTACAGTATATCCGTATTTTAAAGATACTTTTTCCGCCCAACTGCGGAACTCCTCGCGTGTCCATTCAAAACGATGATCATTGTGCCTGAACTTTCCTTCGCTGATATATTCGTATTTTACATTGTATTCCCTGTTAGGTGTAGTTAAAATTATAAAACGCGGTTTTGTAAATTCAAAAAGAACACGTTCAAAAGCGTTAAGGCGCGATAAATCTAAATGTTCGATTACTTCAATTATACAAACTGCATCGTAGCCTTTAAAACGCGCATCCTTATAGGTAAGAGAACTTTGAAAAAGGTTTACCTTTTCTTTTAAATATTCTGTCTCGCTAAGTTTTAATTTTTCTGCGGCGCGTTCAAGCGCTAAAAATGAAACATCAGCGCCGGCGATATTTTCAAATTGTTTTTCTCTTACAAGAAAGCGCAAAAGATTTCCCTCTCCGCAGCCGATATCAATAACGCTTCTTGCATTGCAATTTTTTAACGCCGCAACAACGCTTCCTAAACGCTGCGCATTAAGAGTAAGTCTTTTTTCTTTTATTTCCTGAGGCGTTTTATCCTCTTCCTGATTGTCTTCTTTTTGAGTGTCACAAGCTACAAGCTGTTCAAAAGCTTGGTTTACAAGAGGGTTTAAGCGTTTCAGATAACGGCTTGTTATAAAAGTTTTTTCTGGATGATTTGTCAGCCAATCTCCTGCGTTACGCAATAATTTATCAACCTCATCTTTGCCGATCCAGTAATGTTTTTGCTTGTCAAATACAGGAATTAAAATATAAATATGTTTTAGCAGATCGCGCAGCCTTACATTTCCTTTTATTGTAAGGTTAACATATTTACTTTCACCCCAGTCAGGGAAATTATCATCAGAATTAAAACTATCAATTTTTACTTCGTAACCTAAAGGTTCAAAAACCCTGTTGAGCATTGCAGTATCGCTTCTGCACGGAAGCATGGTGATAACAGCTTCAAGGTTAAGAAGGGAGTCCGATAACTGCTGATATTCATCGGCGCGTCCTGACATTGCAGTTCTAAAAACACTAGAAATTGCAACACTCATAAAAGATGATGAAACATAGGGACGGTCATTGACATAATCAAACAAACCGCTTGGAGCGCAAACAAAGTTTGAAGAGCCTTCTTTTCCGCGTGCAAGATTGACAGGGTTAATGTCAAGCAATAAAGCGGCGGCGGTTTTTTTATCGGATAGTTCAGGATAAAAAACATATGCGCTGCCGTAGCCGAGTTCAAATTTTTGCGGACGGTACGGGTTTTTATAAAGCAAAAAGCTTATAGCAGATGCGTTTTCTCCTGTGCATGTAATCGTTAATAACATTTATTTACTCTTTTTATAATCATAACAAAATAAATAAAAAAATCAATCATGGCAGTTAGTTATCTATTATTTTTATTTTGATATTGGGAACATTTGAAAAAATAGTTTTTGTATCAACAGTGTAAAAATTAAGAAGTCTAACAAGATTGCTGACAGGTAAAGGCATATCATTTTTAAACCAATCCATAATCACAATAATAATACCTGTAATTTGATAATGTATTTTATACCAATATACAAGCTGCGCTTCTTTATTCAATTTATTTTTCTTTTGATTGAATAACATATTATGCCATTCGGTGAAACTGTCTGTAAATAAATCTTTTATACCGACTATGGTTAATAATTTTTTAATGTTGGCTCTGTGATTAATCATATATTTGATATTAAAAGTTAAAATAATATTTTCCTGTTTATCTTTTTTATTTATATTTTCGATGGTAAGCAATTCACTGTTAAAAATATTTGTAAAGTATTTAACGATCACTTCGTTTTTATCTTTAAAGTTACGGTAGAATGTCTGCCTTGCAATGCCGGCTTTTTCTATAATATCCGTTACAGTTATTTTGTCATAAGGCTTTTCATCCATAAGCAGCAATAACGCTTCGAATATCCATGAACAAGTACGCTGAACCTGACGGTTAGGAAGACGTTCATCAGATGATTTTTCATTCTTAGACATATAAACCTCTCTTGTATCAAATAAGACAAATTACATCATCTGTCCATTTTTAAAAGAAAATATTGACGATACGGATTTAACATAATACATTTGTCTTATGTAAGTCAAGTGTATATTATTTTAAAAGGGGCAGGCAATGAAAAGATTTTTTATTTTAATGATGATCATTACAGTTACTACTGCATCGGTTTTTTCAGAAAATAACAAACAAAAGAAACATCAATTTCTTGATCAATATTTTGGGGTAAATATCGGAGCAGCCGGTATTAGAACAAAATGTTACGGTATTTTTACTGCTAATCTTGGCGTTAATTATGGTTTTTATTTGCATGAATGGGTATCAATAAATACAGGTTTTATGCTTCATACAGAATTTTATTTTAATCACAATCTGTTGACAAACACCGAACCAATGGTAACCCCTATGTGTTTTACAATTCCATTTGGAGTACATTTTAATATTCCGAAAGTTGAATGGTTATATACAGGTGTAAATATAGCGATAAATATACCTATCGCTAATTTGAAAACACCAGAAGAAGAAAATGTTTTTTCAAAAAGGGATGTATTTATAAGCTTGCCGATTGATCTAGGTTTTGATTTTATAAAAAAAGGCAGGGGAGGATCGAGGGCATTTATTAGAGTTACACCTACTTTTCATAAAGGCGGAATAAGTTTTCCTGTAGGATTTGTTTGGCAAATTTATAATTGGAAAGTATTTTCGCCAAAAGTTGATGTTAAAGTAGAAGTTCCAAAAGTAGAAGTAAATGTTCCGCCGCCTGTAATAATTATTAATTAAAGTTTTTACAGTTGATCATATTTTTATAAATGATATAATATTTTTATTCAGGAAAAAATATGATTACAATTACAAAAGCGCAGTTGGAAGATATGGAAAAAATATTGCAGCTTCAATATGCCGCATATCAAAGTGAAGCAATGCTTCATAACGATTTTACAATTCAGCCGTTAACGCAAAAACTCGAAGAAGCGATAGAAGAATTTAAAAAATGTATTGTATTAAAAGCTTTATTTAACAATGAAATAATCGGCTCTGTAAGAGCTTATCAAAAGGAAAAAACTGTATACATCGGCAAACTTATGGTGCATCCCTCTCATCAAGGGGAAGGTTTAGGGCGCAAACTTCTCTGTGCAATTGAAAATGAGTTTCCGAATATGAGATACGAACTTTATACAGCTTGTAAAAGTGAAAGAAATTTACATTTATATGAGACATCAGGTTATACGCGCTTTCGTGAAGATACCGACAAGGCGGGGATTAGATTTGCGTATTTTGAAAAGTTATAAAAATCTGCCGCATCATTATTACTAAGCAGTTTTTATTTTCCATACTTCGCTTTAATTGCAGAGATAATTAAAAACACACCGCCTGCAATAATTACAGTCATTGCGCCGATGGGGAGATTAAAAAGCCAGCCGCTAATTAATCCTGAAACAGAAAAGAGTGCGGCAAATAAGCAGCTGGACAACATCATGCCGCTAAGGCTTTTTGAAAAAACGGATGAACAGCCTGAAGGGAGAGTAAGCATTGCGATAACCATCACGATGCCGACAAAAGTTTGAAGGAGGACAATTGCGACAGCGGTTAAGCCCAGAAGCAGCAGAAAGATTTTTTCTACGGGGACACCTCTTGTACGTGCAAATTCTTCGTCAAATGATGATGCTTCTATCTGGGCGTAAAAACGCCGCGCCAGTAATATCACAATAATATCTAAGACTGCAAGTAAAATTAAATCCATATTGGAAATGAGCAAGATGTTTCCAAACAGCCATGTTGAAGGATCGGCATAGCCCGGTGTTTTTGCCATGAATAAAAGCCCAAGACTCATTCCGATAACCCATATTGCGTTGATAACTGTATCTTCTCGCTGCTTTGCTTTTAACGATACAAGAGCGATAATAATTGCAGATAACAATGCAAAAATAAGCGCACCGGCAATCGGCGGAAAGCCGGGAATAACGGTCGCTGACAGGAAAAGCGCCATTCCGATTCCGCCGAGTACTGCATGAGACACCGCTCCTGCAAGACTGCCGATACGGCGCACTGTTACAACAGAACCGAGTATTCCGAAAAGTACAGAAGATAAAATCCCAGCAAACAGGGCGTTGCGTAAAAACGGGAAATTAATATTAATTAAGCCTTCAAAAAAACTTTGCATTTTTTTCTCTGTTAAATTTTGATTAATTTTTAACTTTTTTTCATTTTCGGTCAAGCACCGCGCATTTGCACCCCATATATAGCTGGAGGTATTTATGAAATACATTTTATTTTTCGCTCTTGTCTTTCTTCTCTTAGGGACACTTTTTATACAGGGCTGCATTATCCTTAAAAGTAATCAGCCGCATGAAGGCGGGATTAACATTTCTGACGAAATGTATGAAGGGACAGGGCAGGGGTATCGCGGACCAATTTCCGTACAGGTGCGGATGAACGGAGATGAGATTGCAGAAATCATAGTTATCGATTCTGAAGAAGACCATTTTGTCGGAGGACAGGCTATCGAAGAGCTTATCGATTTAGTAATTCTGTACAATTCAACAGACCTTGATGCAATCTCAGGAGCGACCGAAACCAGCAAGGGCTTTCTAGAAGCGGCAGAGAATGCTATAATGAAAAAATGAGTACAAACGATTGCTTGTTTTGTAAAATTATAGCAGGGGAAATCCCAAGTAAAAAACTTTATGAGGATGATGAAATGCTTGCCTTTTATGACATCAATCCGATGGCGCCTTTGCATTTTTTAATTATTCCGAAAAAACATATCGAAAACCTGATGGAGCTTGATGTATCCGATTCAGGTTTAATCGGTAAATTGTTTTATAAAGCGCAGGAACTTGCAAAAGAACAAGGGTGTGAGCAAAAAGGCGGGCGTTTTGTTATCAATACAAAAACGGACGGCGGGCAGACTGTAGATCATCTGCATATTCATTTTCTGGGAGGACGCGCTCTCGGCTGGCCTCCGGGCTGACTGGGAAAAAGGAGAGCGAAAATACAATGGCTGTTGAAAAACATATTAACTTTTTTGAACTTGATAAAGCGTCGCAAAGACCGGGATGCCCGCTTTGCACAATAGTAAGCGACAGAGCGCATCGTTATATCGATAATACTTTATTTGAGCATATAACCAACCGCGGTTTTCGTGCACTCTTTCGTGCTGCAGGAGGTTTCTGTTCTTTTCATTCAAGAGGTCTTGTTTCTTTTCGTGACGGGCTTGCAGTTGCAATTCTTAGCCGCGATATTCTTGAAGACAGAATAACTTGTTTTGAAAAGAAAACTCAATGGAAACCTAAAGGACGCTGTCCTGTTTGTGTTGAGCGTGAAAATATAGAACAAGAATATCTCGATTTTTTAGCTCAATCAGACGGTAATTCACCGGAAGAGCAGGAACTGCGTTCATATTTTACCAATTCCGACGGTTTATGCGCTCCTCATTATGCATCGCTTCTTTTTACACTTAAAGGTTCAAAAAGGAATGTACCCGTATGGATCAAAAATTTTCAAGAGCAAAAATTTAAAGACCTTAAAAAAAGATTGGATGTATTTATAGAACTTGCAGCTTACGGCAGAGAAAGTGAATTCGCGCAATTGAATGAGAAAGACCAGTTGGTGTGGAAAGAAGCAGCCGCTTGTTTGTCTGAAAATTTAGAAGTTAAATAATATTTGGTTAACGGCTCATTCTTTCTATCACAGGTATTAATGCACGCAAACGGACTACCTGTCCGCCGCCGCCGGCTCTGTGGCGGAATCGTTCTCCGTCATCTGCAAAGGGGACATCTTCTCCGGGAAACGGCGGAAAGCGTCTTTTTGTCCAGTGCAAAGACAGGTCTTTTAGCGAGACAGAAAGATTAGCAGGATCAAAATATATAAATGAGTCGTGAACTCCCCGTTCATGAGGCATACATGCATTGGTGCATTGCAGATAACGGATGATTCCTTTTTGCCGGTCTATTGATTGAATAATAGCAGAATGAATTATTGTACCGTCTACATCTCTGAAAAGCATAATATCGGCAGGGCGCAGATTGCGTATTTCATCGTTTACCGAAATTATTTGCGAATTTCTGGAGCTAAAAAAAGCTGTGCCGACATAAAGCGAAGGGTCTGTCCCGCGCGGGACACCGAGAACGGGAGAAAGCGCTCTGCCGAGATCAAGTCCGCCTTGCTTTGCAACATAAGAGAGAATATGCCAAACAAAACCCGAACAATCCAAACCGACAAGCCCTATGCAGTACAAATAATTATATACATCGCTTTCAAGAGCGCCTCTTCCCGATGTCAGCATATAAGGACGGTGCGGAAGCCCTTTGAAAGTTCCGGCTTTAATGCGTGCAATAACAAAAAGATCGGTTGATACAGACCATTTTCTTTCTATCATGTCAAAAATAAAAACTTTTTCTCTTCCGGAAGAAAGTGCGTTTATATAATCATCAAATTGATCGGAATCAAGTATTTCTTCTATTGCCTTCCAAAGTATTTCAGGATTTCCCTTGCCGTCAGCGATAATCGGCATTCTGGAATCGAGCATAAAATCGCGGTCATTGTTCATTGCAAAAGGCAGACGGATATTCATCACTCTTCCGTCGATGATCCGCGTTCTAAAACATTGTCTGTACGCTTCTTCAATATATCGTTCTACGCCGTTCCCCCAAAGATGAGATGGATTAGAAAACGATGTAAGCGGATCTGTTTGTGAAAATAATAAATAACAATGAACAAAGAACAATGCGGAAAAGAAAAGAAATTTTTTCAAATTATATTCTCTTTCTCTATATCTTTAAAATAACGGACTGTCCCTACTTTTAATTCTTCTGTAGCATCTTCATCGCAGACTATAATTGCTTTTGGGTGCATTTGCAAGCAGGATAAAGTCCACATATGGTTTACCCCTTCTTCGATAACAGCGCGCAGCGCCCGCGCTTTATTTCTGCCGTTTACAATTATCATTACTTCGCGCGCGTCCATTACAGTACCGACCCCTACAGTTAAGGCGGTATGCGGCACCTTTGCAGGATCGCCGTCAAAGAAACGGGAGTTGGCGTTGATTGTTTCCTCTGTAAGAGTTTTAATTCTTGTGCGCGATGTTAAAGAAGAGCCCGGTTCGTTAAACGCTATGTGTCCGTCACTGCCCATGCCGCCAAGAAAAAGTTCGATGCCGCCTTCTTTTGCAATTGCTTCTTCGTAAAGCAAACATTCTTTTTCACGATCTTTTGCCATGCCGTCAAGAATATGAATGTGCCGGCGATCAATATCAATATGATTAAATAAATTATCCATCATAAAATAATGATAACTTTGAGGATGATCCGCGCTAAGCCCTGCATATTCATCCATGTTAAAAGTCCGTACATTTTTAAAAGAGAGTTTTCCTTCTTTGCAGAGCCTGACCAATTCTTTGTAAATTCCAATCGGGCTTGAACCTGTGGGAAGACCGAGAACGAAAGGACCTTTTTTATAATTTTTTATTTTATCTGCGATATAACTTGCTGCCCAGCGGCTTGCTTTTTCATAATCTGCATGAATTACCAAACGCATAATTTCACCTCTTTTCCTCTAAATAAAAAGAAGTGAGGACTATACACCCTCACTTCGAATTTGAGATTATTTTGTGAACCTAGAGAAATTGCAAACCCTGTTTGCGCTGTAATAAGAAGTACTGTAAATTACCGCTTTAGAACTGATACAACTCTTTCTAAAACTTTTTTTCTGTCCAAAGGTTTTACAATGTAGCTCTTGGCTCCCATTAAAAGACATTTTTTTACGATGTCTTCTTTGCCTAATGCGCTGACCATAATTACATTGGCTTGCTTATCAAATTCGAGAATTTTTTCCAATGCGGAAACACCATCCATTACCGGCATGGTAATATCCAAAGTAACAAGATCGATAGTCCCATTTCCAGCTTTGTATTTTTCTACTCCCTGGGCACCATCGGCAGCAGTATCAGCCACTTCAAAACCTTCTGAAGTAAATATTTGACCAAGCTGTTTTGCTATAAACATCGAATCATCAACGACCAGAACCCGGTAGGGAACACCTTCCGGTTTAATTCCTTCAGCGGCTTTTTCATTGATATTAGGCATATCACTCTTTGCTATCATCCGGTACGCTCCTATGTTTATTAATATATGCTATAATCGGCAATAAGTCAATAGTGGAATTATACTTTTTAGGGGGTTTTTTATGCCAGCTTATTACCTTGCGCCTATGGCAGAACTCAGTCATAGGGCGTTAAGGGAACTAATCGAAGATTTTGGCGGCTGCGATGAGTATTTTTCCGAAATGATAAGCGCGGGCGCACTTTTAGCCGGCGGTCCTTTTGAAAAATGGTATATAGATTCTGCTCCAAAACCTGAAAAACTCGTTTTTCAGCTGGTTGGCTCTGATCCTCATACAATTGCCCGATCTGCCGCTTTTCTTGACAAACTGGAGTGTGCCGGCATCGATATAAATATGGGTTGCAGCGCTCCTTTAATCCGAAAGACTGGCGCAGGGGCCGCATGGATGGCATCGATTGACAAGGCAGGTCAGTTAATTTCCCTTGTAAGACCGGTTGTAAAACACCGCCTAAGCGTCAAACTGCGGATAGGTTTTAAAGATGATTTTGACTACTTAGTGAGTTTCTGCCGCCGTCTTGAAGAGGAAGGGGCAGAGCTGATTACACTTCATCCGCGTCTTGTCTGTGAAAAGTTCAAGGGACTGGCAAAATGGGAATATACAGGTTTGCTTAAGAAAGAACTTAAAATTAAAGTTGCCGGAAACGGCGATGTGTCATCTCCGCAAGACCTTGTGCGCCGTGCCGCCGGTTCTTGCGATGCAGTTATGGTTGGGAGGGCGGCTGTACGTTTGCCTTGGATTTTTAAGCTTGCAAGAAGCAGAGAACAATTAGCAGAGAATACTTCTGTTCCCGGCTTTGTTCCTGATATTGAGGGGACGGGCTTCAGGTTTATTGAATTGCTTGCAAAGCATCAGCCGCCTGAGTTTTTTATTTCGAGGGCAAGGCGTTTTTTTAGTTTTTTTTGCGATAATTTAAAATGGGGGACTTATTTGAAAAACTCTCTGAATCGCGAAGATTCATTGGCAGGGATTGAAAAAGTTTGGCGGGAATTTTTTAAGGAAGGGAAGGAGGGGGGATGATTAAATTTGTGATAAAATATCTGTTACAAATGTAATAATTACTTATCCCTGATCTCGGCGATAATGCCGCCCATTTCGCACGAATTCCCTATAAACTCGCCGTCTTTCCAATTGCCTTCCTGCACTCTTCCATCTGCAAAAGTAAGTTTCCCTTTGCCGTGTTCTTTATCATTGTGCATATCACCTTCATAAACTGCACCGTCTTCAAATGTTAGTTTTTCCGTAATATCAGTCCTCATCCTCTGAATCGTATTTAATCTGAGTCCTCAATTCATCGGGAATGTATTTAAACACTTCACCGCCGTCATAATGAACGCAGTCTCCGTCGATATATTCATCATGAAAATCATTATCTACGGCAAGCTGGCAGAGTTCCAATGTTTTTAATTTTTTTGGAACAAATTGAAGCGCTCTGCCGATATTTTCTACAGCCATACGGCATAGTTCCATTGTTTTTAATTTTTCGGGAACATACGCAAGCATATAAGCAAACTGCTCAACCGCAATAAAACAGATTTCGGCTGTTTTGTGTTCATCAGGAATGTAAGAAAGCGCACGTTTGCTTTCTTTAAGCGCGGTAAAACATAATTCCTTTGTCCATGCTTTTTTAGGAATAAACTCGATTGCGTTATTGCATTGTCTAACTGCAGTAAGGCATAGCTCCTCTGTTATAAATTTGTCAGGAACCCATTTAAGGGCATAGCCGCGTACCTTCATCAATGCAAGATAAAGTTCGTATGTTAAAAACTTTTTTGGAACAAACTTGAGAGCAGGAACACTGTCAAAGCCGACATATCCGGAATTTATCGCCGCAAAGCACAGTTCTTTTGTTATAAATATTTTAGGAACATGTTCAAGCGCTTTACCGTCTTTTTTTACCGCAATCTGACACATTTCCTCTGTTTTAAATTTATCAGGAACCCATTGAAGACAATTGCCGCCAAAGTTTTTGCTCTTTACTGCCATTAAACACATTTCTGCGGTCTTAAGTTCATCGGGAACATCACATAACGCCTGCCCGTTTGATTCAACCGCCGCGTAACACATTTGCGGTGTTTTGAATTCTTTAGGAACATATTCAAGCGCATAACTGCTGTGCTTAACAGCCGCATTACATATTTCAGGTGTAATTTGTTTTATAGGAATAGCTCTAAGCATCCACCGGTTTTGACTTACCGCTTTTATTAAAAATTCTTCTGTTTGGAATTTCGCGGGGACAAATTCAAGCGCGGTGGTACACTGTCCTACAGCCGCAAGGCATACTTCTTCTGTTTTTAGCCTTTCAGGAACAAGGTCAAGCGCTCTGCCGTTTTGTTTTACTCTTTCAAGAGCGTTTTTTTCGGTAAGTATTATTTTCATTATTCCTTATTCTCCCACAAACTTTCCATCTTCCCACGTTCCTTCCTCAATTCTGCCGTCGGCGTAGATCATCTTTCCTTTGCCGTGGTATCTGGCTTTGAAGAAATCGCCTTCGTAGACATCGCCATTTGGATGAATCCATTTTCCTTTGCCCTGAAAACTGCTGTAAACAAAATCGCCTTCGTAGGTTCCGTTATCCCATTTAAGGATTCCTTTGCCGTGTCTCTGATCTTTAGCCCATTCACCTTCATAATAAATATTTCCTGACGATTTATAAATTCCATTACCGTGTCGTTTATCGTTCTTAAAATCACCTTCGTAGACATCGCCGTCTGCCGACGTTAGTTTTCCTTTGCCATTGTATTCGCCGTCAATAAAATCGCCTTCGTAAACATCACCTTTCGCTGATGTGTATTTTCCCTTGCCGTTTAATTTGCCGTTGATAAAAACGCCTTCGTAAACTGAACCGTATGCTGATGTATATTTTCCTTTGCCGTTGTATTTACCATTTGCGAATTCGCCTTCATATTCTCTGCCGTCGGGAAAAGAAAGTTTTCCCCTGCCGCTGAATTTATCGTCAGCGAAATCGCCTTCATAAACGCCGCCGTTGGGGAATTGCAATTTACCTTTGCCACTTTTCTTACCATCAATATATTCGCCTTCGTAGACGGGACTATCTATGGTAATTTTTTCCGCAGACGGATTATACATTTCTCCGTTATAAATCCATGTTCTATCCATTACGTGCCCGTGATAACGTTTTAACGGCGGTTTTAGGATTGGTCTTTTCATTTCAAATCGACCGAACTCCCAATTTCCTTCTTCAATTCTGCCGTCGGCGTAGGTCATTTTTCCTCTTCCATGATACATATCTTCGACAAAATCGCCTTCGTAAACATCACCTTTAGTATTTATTTGAATACCCTTGCCGTATTTTTTTCCGTTAGCCCAATCACCTTCGTATGTGCCGCGGTCGCTTGTTTCTTTTCCTTTGCCGTGCAAGCATCCGTTAGCCCAGTCGCCTTCCTGAACCCTGCCGGAATACCATGTTTTTATCCCTTTGCCATTGGGCTTTCCATCTGCATAATCACCTTCGAAAACAAATAATATATCTCCCTTAAATTCATAAGTAAATTTTCCTTTGCCTGATTTCTTGCCTTCCACAAAATCACCTTCGTAAATTTCGCAAACAGAGTGTTCGATATTTTTATGAATATAAATCATTTTTCCTTTGCCGTGCATTTTGCCGTTTGCCCAATCGCCTTCGTATGTATTTTCGCTTTTCCATTCGTCTATGAATAAACTTTTTCCTTTGCCATGTCGTTTGCCGTCCGCAAAATCGCCCTCGTAAAAGCCGCCGTTTGGGAAAGTTATTTTTCCTTTGCCGTGAGGTTTACCGTCCGCCATTTCACCTTCATAAATTGAGCCGTCTTCAAATTCAAGTTTTGCCATACATTACCTAACCGTTACGCGCCATCAATAGGTGCTAAAGGATGCGATTTATCGTTGTTATTTTCTTTGCTCATTTTAATTATCTAACTCTAACAAATCCAATTCATGATATTCTCTTAAAGAAATTCCTTCGCGGTTTTCGAGAATTTTATCTACCTTGTAAGGATCAGGGCAGTCCATTGTAACGATCATTACAGTATTCGATGCGTCTCCGAAATTAACGCCTGATTTATCTTTTCCGAATTCATTCTCGATATCTTCCATTGCCATTGCCCAGAGACGGCTGTTGTTGAATGTGTATTTTGCATATATTTTTTCCTGCTGTTCTTTAGAATCATTCTCTGATTCGCTATCGTCATCATCACTTAGTACTATAAAGTCGATTTTTCGTCTTTCATTTTTTGATAAATCAGCATAAGAGTTTAAAACATAATATAAAACACGAAAACTTTCTTGCTTTTGAATTCCAAGCAACGCTCTCTTTTTAATGGTTATTAATTGACGCATATATTTGTCTTTTTCAAAGGCTATCATGTTAGAAAAAATTTCATCGATAATTGCCGGATCGATTTCATCAAGGATAAAAAGTAATCCCGTTCTTAAATCATCATCGTCAAGATCAAATACTTCATTTTCCAATGACGAAATCCCGTATTTAATCGCTTTTTCGTTAAGCCTTAATGCACATTGAATAAAGTCAGTGTACATAGTAATAAATTTTTTTCTGGTCATAAAATACTCCTTAAAATTATATTTTTATTATTTTATCACAGGGTAAAGGTATTTTTATATTGACAAAAAGCGCGTAATTATGGACTTTTGTTGCGTTTTACTAGGGTTGGTCAGATAAAGGCACGTCGTAAACATGAACTGACAGCCCTTCATCATCTATTTCGTTTACTAATATCGCGGAAACTTTTGTAAAGTATTCGAATGTTTCAGGGGGCAATGAATCAAATAAAATTAAACTATCTTGATTGCGTTTTAATAAAATATCTCCATCTGCCGTTCTGAATGCTTGCGGGGAAGAAGGTTCCCCTTCGCGTTCGTATAGTACAATCATTATTTCATCTTTTGTATTGACAACGATATCGTAATCATCGGGGTCAATCGAATCATTTAAATCATCATCTGATTCGGAGCCGCTGTCTGTTTCTTCGTTTTCATCATCTTCGATATCTAAACCATTGGGAAAGATCCAATGTGTTTGACCGCAAGGTGCGCCGTTTTCGAATTCGCCTTCGCAGATATTTCCGCTGGAGAATATCATTTTTCCTATGCCGTGAGGTTTGCCGTTGACATAATCGCCTTCGTAAGAGCATACATCATCGGAAGCGTATTTTGTTTTACCTTTGCCTGTCATTTCGCCGTTGATAAAATCGCCTTTGTAAATGTGACCGCAGGAAAATAAATAAATCCCTTTGCCGTTGGGTAAGCCGTTTTCCCATTCGCCTTCGTATGCAGAGCCGTCGTCAAATGTTTTTTTTCCTTTGCCGTGAGGTTCGTAGTTAACTACATCTCCTTCGTAAACGCCGTTTTCCATTATCAATTTTCCTTTTGCCGGCTCTTCCATAAAAAACTCCTTTTAATTTCAATAATCAAATTCGCCTTGGCGTGACCGCTTCTTTCATTAAATTCCAGCTTACCCTTGATCGTAATTTATCATATTCTTGTTTAGGGATCGGTAAAACTCGGTTTATATTTTCTAACTTTACTGTATATTCATCGAATATATTTTCTCCGTCCATTTCAATGACAAGAACAACACGAAGAAAACTAAGCAGCTGACGAACCGCATTTACAAAAATTGGAAAATAAACAATTTGTTTATCGTTTCTTTCCAGTATGGCTTCGGTAACTCCGTCATAAATTAACTTTACATTTTTTTTATCCGCAGAACCTTCCGGTTTATCCATTATTATCATAAAGTAACCTTTTCCTTTATTTACTTTCCAACTGCCGTCTCGGTTATCAACGAAATCATGAGAAGTTACTGTATATTGTTTTTGAGAATAAAATAATGTTTCATACATATTCTCTGCAGATCCGTCGTATGTTGAAAAATCCATCGACTTTGATTCAGATGCAGGTGTAACTTTTACAACAGGCGCGGCAGGTTTCTTAACCTCAGGCGGTTTCGATGCCGGCTTTTTTGCAACAGTTTTTTTTACAGCAGGCTTTTTTGCAGCGGCAGGTTTCTTAACCGCAGATGGTTTTGCTGCCGGTTTTTTTACAGCAGGTTTTTTTACAGCAGCAGGCTTTTTCGCCGCTGTTTTCTTTCCCTTTGCAGGTGCAGTTTCTTCTTCTGATTTAGACGAAGATTTCTTTTTTGCTGATTCCGGTTTTGGAATGGGAACTCCCTTTAATACAAAAGCAAGAGTATCAAAAACATCTTGGGCGATATCTTCCATAATGCCGTAATCTTCGTTCAATAACCTTACTTGTTGTTTTCTGCAAATATCAATTTCCTGCGATTTATCAATCGCTTTCTGCACTTTTGCATCAAGCGCATGTAATAAAAAACGGCTTTCTTTTTTATATTCGCCTTTTGTGTAGTCGGCTAAAAACGCTTTGCATTTTGAAGTTTCAAGTATTGATTCTTTGCCGTGTTCTTTTATCATTGTTTTTAAAATATCGATAAAACCTTGTTCCATAAAAATCTCCTATCACTTTTTTATCAGCAAACATCTGTAAACATATAATTAATATTTTTCGTTATAATTATTTTTTTATAACAGCATATATCCTGTTAAGCACCCTTGTCTGATCAAGCGGTTTCATAAAATAACTCACTGCACCCATGAGCAGGCACTTTTTAACTTTATCTATATTCTCCTGCGAGCTGACCATAATCACTTTGGCGTTTCTGTTGATACTTAAGATTTTTTCAAGAGCTTCAACCCCGTCCATAACCGGCATAACTATATCCATTGTTACAAAATCAATTTTAGATTGCAGTTCTTGATATTTTTTAACTGCTTGCGCTCCGTCCATTACAAACGCTATAACTTCAAATGCCTCAGATGTTAACATTTGACTCAATTGTTTTCCTATAAAAGCAGAGTCATCAACTACAAGAACTCTTTTTCCTACACCGAAACCATGCGGGAAATTCGGTTTTTCAGGTTTTGACGGTTCTTGCGGTGCAGAAGGCTTTGATACAGAACCGCCTGAAGACGAAGATGTAGTTTTTTTCGAGGTAGATGCAGGCTCGGATTTTTTCGTCTCCGATTTTTTTGCGGCAGATGCCGGTTCGGATTTTTTAGTTGCAGGTTCAGGCGCAGGTTTCGGTTCTGACTTCGGCGAAGCTTTCGGTTTAACAACCTTCCAGCCTAAAGCATCTGTAAACTCATAGATAATATTTTCCGCCACTTCCTGCGAGATATATGCATCAGTAAGATTTCTTATCGCTATCTTTACAGCTCTTTCCTTATCATCCTGCGAACCGTTTAAATTATCTTTTAACGCTTTCGATGCTCCGCTGGTTTGAACGGTATAAACCAGATTTTTGTCATTGTCTTTAAGGGACGGTGCAAAATCGGGCAGATAACCTTTTAATTTTCCGAGCAGGACATCCGCACCGAATTGTTTGCAAATTGCGGCTAACGCGGCTTTGGAATTATCAAAACTTTTTGCTTCTTCTTTTTTCAGCAGAGGGTTCTCGCCGCAAAAAGGGCATTTTGTGACGGTGACAGTTTCGCTGTCCTTTGTTTTCCATTCGGCTTCACAATGAATACATTTCATTTTTTTCTCCTATATTGTTGATTTTTGCTTACAGTTCATTTTAACAAAATCTTCTTAATATAACTATTCCACAAAAAAAGCATAAAATATATAAACAAAACGCTTGTAAATATGGACTATTGTTGCGTTTTGGCAGGGGAAGAGGTTATTTATATTGTTTTTTACTCGTTCTCGTATTATGCTTGTCTTATGAACGATGATAATTTTGATCGAATTACTCAAAATCCCTCTGTTATGGGCGGTAAACCTTGTATTCGCGGTATGAGGGTAACAGTCGGTATGATTGTCGGTCAGATTGGCGAGGGAATGAGCATCGAGGAATTGCTTTCTGATTATCCCTACCTTGAAAGGGATGATATTATGCAAGTTCTTCTAATGCATGACGATATTCTTCGATTACATCAGAAGTCATTGTAATAGCTTCTTCTTTAGATAATATAGTATATTTTAATTATATAGTATTTTTTACTGATTGTCGAGAACAGACTCTCATGCATCTAAATCCATATAATCAATCATAGCTGAGGAAGGTCTTTTTAGTTTGTACAACTCATTTAGTTCGTCTTTGCAAAGTTAATGATCAAATAATCCCTCTTTTCTTAAGTTCATTAAGAACATTCTGAGCTTCGCCATGCCCTTGTTGTGCCGCCATTTGAAGTAAACCGACTGCGACATCTAAATTGGGTTCTGTGCCTTGCCCGTTCAGCACGCAAACGCCGAGGTAATATTGCGCTTCATCGAGTCCCTGAGATGCTGAAGCTTTTAATACATCAACCGCTTTCTCAAAATCTTTTTCCACTCCTTCGCCGTGATAAAAACAAAGCCCTAAATGATACTGCGCCCATTTATTTCCTTGTTTTGCAGCTTTGTAGTACCAGTCAGCGGCGGCTGCAAAATCTTCTTTTACTCCCTGCCCTTTGTGATAACACAATCCAAGCTGATCCTGACAGGAAGGGTATCCCGCTTCCGCCGCTTTGCGGTACAGCTCAACAGCTTTTACAAGATCTTCTTTAGTTCCGATTCCATGCTGATAGCAAAATGCAAGATGTTCTGTTGCCGGCAAATTTCCTTGTTCCGCCGCCATGCTGTAATACTTAACCGCTTTTTCAGGACTCTTTTCTACGCCTGCGCCAAGCTGATAAAAAACGCCGAGTTCATTCTGCGCTCTGGCGTAACCTTGATCTGCCGCTTTTTGAAACCACTGCGCCGCTTTTGCATCGCTTTTTTCTGTGCCGTAACCGCCTGCACTGCAAATGCCCATCATAAATTGAGACTCATCGTGTCCTTGATCCGAAAGCTCTTTAAAAATTGAAACCGCTTTGTCATACTGCTTCTTGTCAAAAAAATCTTTTCCTTCTTTGCACTTTTCTTTCTTTTGTTGTTCTGTCATTTTTTTCTCCTAAATTATTTTTTTTTTAATATTAAAGAGCAAAAACTTTGCTCATTGTTTACCATTCATTGCTAATTCCACTTTTTCATGTTATATTTACCTTACAGGAGAATAAAAATGATGGATCGTGCTGTATTAATAAAGGAAATAGAAACGCTTCCGGTAACTTGTTTAAGTGAAGTAATTGACTTTGTAGCTTGGATAAAACAGAGAAAGTTATCACAAATACCAGAAACAATGCTGATGAGCGAAGCATCTTTAGCAAAAGACTGGAACACACCTGAAGAGGACAAAGCATGGGTAGCTTTATAAAAGGTGATGTCGTTGTTATTCCGTTTCCTTTTACTGATTTAACTGGTAATAAAAAGCGTCCGGCATTTGTTTTAGCTGATCTTTCTGGAGATGATATTATTGTTTGCCAAATAACCAGTAAATCCAAATCCGATCCTTTTGCACTTCCTATTGAAGCGTCAGATTTTTCTACAGGCGGTTTGCCGGTAAATAGTTTTATCCGTCCTAACAAGATATTCACTGCTGATAAAAATATAATTCTTTCTGTTGCCGGACATCTTTCGGTAATAAAAATAAACGCTGTTGTTAACGCGGTCATAAATATTATTTCCTCTTAAACAAAGGGAGAATCATCAACTGTTGATGTTCTTCCTCCGTCTCTCACCAGTATCCATTTATTCGCTATAAATGATAAATAAATATCTCTCGGCGGCTGTGCTTCGCCGTCAAAATCGGGCAGAGCGGTTACTAATTTTATCAACTCTGAATCTGACATCGCTACAGGCGATCTGTTCGGATAAAGTTTATTCAACGCTTGTGCAATTTCAATATAATCTGCCCATTCCAGAAAAACTTCTTTGGTTCTTTTTTCTCCGTTTTTCTTCCAATTTCCTTCTTCAACTTTTCCGTCAGAGTAGGTCATTTTTCCTTTGCCGAATGGTTTGCTGTCTTCTACTTCGCCTTCGTAAATTCTGCCGTCAGCATAAATAAATTTTCCTATACCTTTTGGGTAATTTTGAGAAAAATCGCCTTCGTATACATCGCCGTTTGCGTAAGTCATTTTTCCTTTGTCTTGAAATCTGCCGCCGTAAATTCCGCCTTCGTATACATCGCCTTCGGCGAAAGTAAATTTTCCTGTGCCGTATCTTTGTGAATCGCTGAAATCGCCTTCGTATATATCGCCTGCTTTTGCATGTTGTCTTATGCCGGAAGTTGCGGTTTGACCCCAGAAGCCGTCGAATACTTCGCCGTCTGCGTAGATCAATTTTCCTTTACCGTGATATTTACCGCTCTTAAAATCACCTTCGTATATTTCGCCGTTTGCGCGGATCAATTTTCCTTTGCCGTGAGGTTTTCCGTCAGCAATTTCGCCTTCATATACAGAACCGTCTTCTAATGTTAGTTTTGTCATAACATCCTCCGTTTAGTTTTATACTTTTAAAAATCTTTTTATTTTCATCATTAAATATTAATTGCTCCCGGTTCTCTTTACAAATTCTCTAAGTTCTTCAGCATCGCTTTCAAATCCTTCAAGCGACTCGTAAATTGAAAGAGATTCTTTAAAAAATTTATTGGCATTTTCCATATCGCCTTTCGCTTCATAATCTTTACCGGCATTTTTAAATGAAAAAGCGATATGATCTTTTACTTGGCAATATTTTTTTCTTAACTCTAAAGCTTTCAGATGATATTTGAGCGCTTCATCATATTTACCCAAAGCACGGTAGTCAGTACCTGTGTTGTTATACGAAAGCGATATTTCAGAAGCATCTTCTTCGAAAATCTTTTCAAAAATTTCAAGAGCTGCTAAATCATATTCCAATGCTTTTTCATAATTATTAAGATTGTAATGACAGCCGGCAATACTTAAGTTTGTAGCAGCGGTATGTGAATGTTCCTTACCTGAAGTTTTTTCATATCCATTAAGCGCTTCTTCATAGTAAGAAAGCGCTTTCTCATACTCTCCCATTTCTTCATAACAAACAGCAACGCTGAAACACGAATTATTCGTCTCAATATTTTCATTAACATAAATTATTTTATATGCTTTATACGCTTTATCATAATAAACTAATGCGTTTTCAAAGTTTTTTAGATAAAAATAATTATCAGCAATTTTAGAATAAACATAAACTGTATCTTCATGTTCTGTCCCTAAAATATTTTCTCTTATTACAAGAGCTTTCATACTGTAATTAAGAGCGTTTTGGTATTCTTTTAAACTTTCATAACAGAAAGATATTTGATTATAATAAAAAGCGGTATTCTCCTTGTCTTTTCCATTGAGTTCTTCATCTGACGCAAGTGCATCTTTATAATATTTAATCGCTTTTTGATAATCAGATAACCCTTCATAACAATTACCTATAAAACTTAAGGTATCGGTAATATCCTGATGTTTATAATAATTTTTTTTATAGATTGAAAGTGCGTTTTCATAATAGAAAAGCGATTTTTCATGATCTTCATGATCACCGTATTTGCCACCTATTATATAATATGTTGAAGCTGTATTAATATGATCTTTCCCATAAACTTCTTTTATTTTTTCTAAAATATTGCAGAACAGTTCTTCAGCTTTTACATAATCCTGCTCTACACCGTCACCTTCTAAATAACTTACAGCAAGTTTTAACTTCTCTTCGTCAAAGCTTGGCTGATCCATTTCACCATCTTCAATTTTTTCATCAGACATATTTTACTCCTTAATTTGTTTTTTTTGAATGAAAACCTTTGGTATCTTTTCCGTCACCTGCTGCAGGTAAGATTTTTGAAATATCCTTAGTTTCAAGATAAATATTCATCGCTTTTTCAAAACCGATACCTACAAGTGAGTTAAGCGTCAATGCAAATATTCCCTTTGAATATCCTTTTTGTATCATCAGCACGGCATTTTTTTGAACTGTTTTTAATTTCTTTTTATCATTATCAGTTTCCTGATCGATAATATTTGTTAAAATATTATCGATTATAGCGGAGTCGGTTCCATCATAAGCTAACCTTAATCCGACTTCCATTACATCCCTTTGAAAAAGTTTTTTTTCATCGATGCAATCATCCAATGTGAGCAAACCCTCGCGGCGGGTTTTCTCGCTCATTGCCAGCGCTCTTTCGAATATTTTATTATATTCGTTTTCAAATTCTTCTTTTGTCATATTTTCCTCCTATTTACGGCAATATTCACCAATTATTATTATTACTCAAAAAGGGTTAAAAAGATATAAACAAAACGTGTGTAAATATGGACTTTTGTTGCGTTTTAGGGGGAGTAGTTTCGATATGGAAGAATTTATATTGACATAATGTAATCTATATATTACATTTTAAATATGCCACAAATTCTTAAAACTGATGTTTTCACAAAGACGATGAAAACAAGTAAATGGGACATGGCTGAATTTATAGATACAAAAGAAGATGTAATTGCACACCTTTCAGTTGCTCTTGAAGAAAATGATATTGATTTCCTTTTAAGTGTTCTAAATGCTCTTGCTCGTTCAAAAGGTATGACAGAAATTGCCGCCGAACTCGGTGTTTCTCGTGAGGGATTATATAAATCTCTTTCTCCCGGCAGTAATCCTGCTTTTGCAACTGTTGTAAAAACATTAGATACATTGGGGTTTAAACTTAATATTGAATTAAAACAAGCTTCCTAGTTTTTTCCTCTCTATAACATCTTAATATTACTAATTAAAATTTAAATAAAGATGAGAAAATATGAGCAAACATATCTTTTACGGTTCTCTGTTCTTTTTTAAGAAACTCCGAACTGACCCATCCTGTATCGCTGTCATGTGAAACTTGCGTCCAGTTTCCTGCTATTTTACCTGTTAATATTACAGCGTCATCCTGATTAAGCGTCTTGATGATCTCATCGTTTACAGAAGGTCCTGAGCGGAAATTTACATTGGAGGTTATTGTTGCAGGCTCATTATTAGTATATGAGGTTATTGAATTATAAAGAGATTTAACGCCGAATACAGCAATTGCTCCGAAAACAATAATATAAACAATAATAATGGGACCGATTTTTTTAAATGAAAATTTCGGAGCAATATAATTTCCGTTTCTGTCAAGTTGTTTTCCTGCGATTGCTAAAAAAGCATCAATTACACACCAAAGAAATCCGATTCCGAAAAACATAGAAGCGATTTTTGCAAACCCAAAACCTGTTCTGCCTGCATAAAAACGATCCGCTCCGAACGCTCCGAACATAATTGACAATGTTACAAGAATCCCCCAGCTTTTATCTGAATTTGATGACATAATTTTCTCCTTTTCAGTATCGAATTAAAGTTCAATACCGCAAAAATATTTGTTTTAATAATTTATCACGGCTCACTGTTATTTTTTAAGAACTCAGAACTTATCCACCCCGTTTCATCTCTGTGCGAAACCTGTACCCAGCCGCCTGATGTTTTTCCTGTCAATGATACTGTGTCACCCTCCCAAAGCTGTCTTATGATCGAATGATCTGTGGAAGGTCCTGAGCGGAAGTTTATATTAGCAGTGACAGTTGCGGTTTGTTTTTCGGCAATATCTAATTTTAGGGTGTTTCCTGACATTATCGATGTCACTAGCTGTTGAAGCGGATTTGCCGGATTAAGGTAATAAAATATTCCTCCGGCGACAGTCGCTATAGAAAATACAACAATTAAAAATGGATTTCTCCAGCGGAGCGCACAGAATGATAATACAAGAACGCCGATCACAATCGGTATCCACCATTTGGGTAAGAACATCATCGCAAGAACTGCAGATCCTGCTGTCATAACTAATGCAAGAATTATTGCAAGAATGACAGGAACTCCGTCTTCCCACCATTGGAAACCGAGCATCTCTCCAAGTTTTTGAAATGCTGTTTCATTAGACCCGGATGAAGTCGATTTTGGCTGATAAGGTTTGCCTGTGAGTTCTTCAAATTTTTTCTTTGCAGGTTCAAAACCTTGCTCTATTGCTTTGATGTAATTTTCTTTTGCTTTTTTCTTATCCTCCGGAACTCCTTTTCCGTCTTTATAAAGATCGCCGATTAAAAGACTTGCCCTGCCTAACCCTTGATCTGAGGCGTTTTGATAAAGTTCCAACCCTTTAGCCTCATCCTGCGTTACTCCTAAACCGCGGTGATATGCTGTACCAAGATTGCACAAAGAATCTAAGTTTCCTTGATCTGCGGATTTCTGCCACCATTCGACTGCCTTTGCATAATCTTTTGCAACGCCTCCCGTTCCGTTATAATAATCAAGCCCCAAATTTAATTGCGCTTTTGGATTTCCGGTTTTTGCTTTTACCAAGTTCGGTATATAATCTGCCGCTTTTGCAAATCTAAGTTTTTTTAACATGGCGATTGCACCGGGATGATCATTATCAGCGGCTTCCTTGAATAGCTCTTTTGCTTTGTCAAAATCAAACGGAAATCCTTCGCCTGTAAGATACATCATCCCTTCGTTGTAATCTTCAAAGACCCACCTCTTAGTTGTTTCGCTTTCTTCGGGGACGCGTTTAAATTGAACGACGTGCAGATTTTTATCGCTTTGGAGTTCAAACTCCGCTCTGAACTTAACCTTATAATCGCGTGTTACTTCTCTGCCGCTTACACTGTCACGCTGCGTATCGGTATAAGTTAAACAACCGCTTTGGCTGATATTATATCCTGACCATCGGATTCTGGGGATGTGAAGATCGGTGAGCATTTGAATTGTAAACTCGGTATTACTTCTGCTCATCCAGATAAAATTAACCTCACCTAAGGCTGATGCTTCACATTGAAAACTGTCGGCATGCCATCTGAAACCAACATCCATTTTTCCGTTTTTGTACTTGTAAAAAAGATCATCAATCTCTGCCATAAAATTCTCCTTAAATTAAATTTTTCGTTTCTAATTTATTATGATTTTCTGACTTTGTTTGCAACGACAAAACCCATAAATCCTGTTAATAACATACCCATGCCTGTTTGCAGCATGGATAAAATTTCTATTGCCGGAGATGCTTCTGATCTTACGCCGATTGTGTAACCTATGCTTAATCTCATGCAGTTGACAATGTCGTGGTTAGACAGGAGTTTATAAATTAAGGCGAATATCACAATTAACATGAGGTAGGTGCCGATAACTCTTAGCAGGCGGACACCGTATCCTAAAACAACATCCAGTAAAAGATTTAAGATTGCTTTAAGTTTATTTATAAAGATGTTGTCCTTGCTTTCAAACCACAGGCGTTTACGTTCCATTCTTTTCCCTTGAACATAAGCCCATTCAGCATCTTTGTTATGCCCTCTTCCTTCCCACAGCGCGCTGAATTGGCGGTAAATTCTTTCGGCTTCCCTGTATTTGGAGGCAAGCCCGCCTTCTACAATTGACATTTCATTTTTTACGTTATCAAGCCTGATCCATTTGGCAAGGAAATCCTCGTAAACAGCATGGTTTTCCTGTACTAAAGAAGCGCCGGCTTTGTTTTTCTTAAGGTTGTCGCTGGTGATACAAAATGTTTCAAACGAAATATAATTTAGGCTGGAGGATTCAATTTTTGCGTCCTGAAAAATGGTTATTCCCTTAAAGGCGGTTCTGTAAAAATCTGTGTATCTTAAATATGCTCCCTGTAATGTGCTGTCAATAATATCCGCATAGCGGAAGTCGCAAAGATCGATTTGCGCTTCTCTGAATTTGGTTTTATATATTTTCGCGTCTTTAAAAGAAGCATATTTTGCATCTCCTGACCCCTTTATTTGTGCATGGGTAAAGTCGCAGGCATCCACGAAAGCTCTTTCAAACATACAGTCAATCAATATTGATTTTTGAAATAAAACATTCCTGAGCGTTTTATTGTCGGAGAAATCAATTCCTTCAAGCTGCTTTCCGGAAAAATTTATTTGATTTTCTGTAAAATCAAATTCTGTTAAATCAAGCTCCTTAATTGCATTTTCGTTAATTAGCCTTTGCAGTTCCTGTGCATTTGTAATTTTAGTTTTCATTTGTATCACCCCTTAATATTATTTTTTTTTTTATAAAAGTATTATATTTAATGGATTGGCGGTAAGTCAATCATTCAATAAAACCTTCTTTTTTTATCTTTATAATATTTTAATATTTTAATAAGAAAATCTGATTTTGTTTTATCAATTGATTCTGTGGGTATTTTAATTAATTTATCCCCGTCAATATAAATATTTTTAAGGTGCACCCCGCGTGAATTTACAAGTGTTTGATCATATATATCTTTTATTTCTGACCAATTTAATAAATATTTTTGTCCGATTGATCTTACACCGATAAAAAGATAATCTTCGTTATGCGTCATAACAAGTTCTATTTTTCCGAACATAGAAAAAATAACTTTTATCCATAGATATACAGAAAAACCCACAAAGGTAGAAACAAAAATTACGACTAATATGTTTCCTGTTGCAAGGGCTTTAGAAAAAATAAAAAGAGAGATAGCGGAAAAAGCAAGTGCGAATAATGCCAGAATATAAGAATTTTTTGTATGAGTGCTGACACCTGCAACAGTCGTGCTCATATCTTTTTTAACCCATGTTCCTTCAGGCGGGTTATCTAACATCCGTTCAGCATCATCGATTGTATCCTGATCCAGAAGTTCTGACAATTTGAATAATTCATTACAAGATTGGCAAACGCAAATATTTTCCGCTGCATTGATATTATTGTTCTCGATTTGTGTTTTGCATTTCGGACAGATTATTTTCATAAAATAATTATATTCATAGTTTATTTTTTTATCAACGCCTTTTGTTTCCGCCGTTCCCTGTCTCCTTTTGTGGTATAAATAGGTTTCATGGTGCGGGGATCAAGCCCTGTTCGGTACATCACAGCGGAGAGCGTTCCGGGAGTGGGATAAAACTCCTGAGTTTGCTCAGGTATAAAACCTGTTTTTTTTAAGTATTCGGAAAGTTCCTTTGCTTCTTTCATTCCTGCTCCCGGATGGGCGCAAATATAATAAGGCAGCAGATATTGTTTTAATCCGAGTTTTTTATTTACAGCGGAAAAATCTTTTCTGAATTGTTCGTAACAGGAAGAAGGGCATTTTCCCATCGCATCAAGCACTTCGGCAGAAACATGCTCAGGGGCAACTTTTAATTGACCGCTGACATGATGACGGCATAATGTTTCCAAGAATTCGTTCCCGTTTTTTTTATCATATTGAATAAAATCAAAACGGATACCCGAACGAATAAAAACTTTTTTAATACCGTTTATTTCTCTTAAAGCTTTTAATGTTTCTAAATACTGATGATGATCCGCTTTTAAATTAGGGCATACATCAGGATACAAACATTCGCGATCTGTGCAAAAGCCTCCCTTTTTTTGTTTTGCGCAAACAGGGCGGAAAAAGTTTGCGGTAGGTCCTCCCACATCGTGAATGTACCCTTTAAAATTTTTATAAGAAGTAAGTTTGCGCGCTTCTCTTTGCAAACTTTCTTTGCTGCGTCCTGTGACAGCACGCCCTTGATGATTTGTAATAGCGCAAAATGAACAGCCGCCGAAACATCCTCTGCTTGAAACAAGAGAGAAGGAAACTTCTTTTAAAGCGGGTATATCGTCATACATCGGGTGTGCTTTTCTTGTAAAGGGCAGTTCGTAAATACGATCCATTTCGGCGGAAGAAACTGGCAGGGCAGGGGGATTTTGAATAACGTAACGGTTACCGTCATTTTCTTCGATTAGCGGTTTTGCGCTTAAAGGGTCTGCGTTTTTTTTCTGCATCATAAAGTGTTCTGCATATGCGCGTAACGACGCTTCGTCATTTTCTTTTACCGTCATAAAAGACGGAAGAAAAACCGCATCTTTCCATTGACTTAAATCCGCAGAATTTTTACTGTGTTTAACAACGCATGTCCCTCTTTCATCAATTATGCTGCTGATATTTTCACCTAACGCCAAGCGGCGGGCAATTTGCAGCAAAGGTTTTTCTCCCATTCCGCAGACAAGAATATCGGCTTTTGAATCCAAAAGGATAGAACGGCGCACAGTATCCGACCAGTAATCATAATGCGCAAAACGCCTTAGGCTCGCCTCTATTCCGCCGATAATTACCGCAGCCTCTTTGTAAGCGCGTCTTATTCCCTCAACATAAACTAAAGTTGCGCGATCCGGGCGATACCCTTTTTTATTGTTAGGTGAATATGCATCTTCAGAGCGAAGACGTTTTGCGGCGGTGTAATGCGCAACCATCGAGTCCATGTTACCCGCTCCGACTAAAAAACCAAGAAGAGGTCTTCCTAAAATAGTGTAAGAGGCAGGGTCTTTCCAATCCGGCTGAGGAATCAAACCGATGCGGTAACCTTCGGCTTCCAGCAAACGGCATAAAAGCGCCGCTGCAAAAGAAGGGTGGTCTGCATAAGCATCGCCTGATACAAAAATAAAGTCGCACTCTTCCCATCCGCGCTCATCCATATCACGGCGGCAGACGGGAAGAAAAGAGTCTTTGCGCGGTTTACACGCCGACAACTGCTTTGACTTGGGGGATTTCCTTTTTGAGATAGTTTTCGATTCCCATTTTTAGAGTTAATTGCGCGTGCGGGCAGCAGCCGCAGGCTCCTGTCAGTTTTACTGATACAACCCCTTCATTGTCTACAGAGACAAATTCAACATCGCCGCCGTCTGCCTGCAAGGTCGGTCTGACATTTTCTAACGCCGCTTTTACTTGTTCTTCCATGATAACTCCTTATGGTTCAAATCCCTCAACTTTTTTTCTCGGAGAGAGAGGGATTTGGAGTTCCAGTCGCAAACATCCTGTTTGCTCCTTCCACCCCCGCCTGCGCGTTGCCCGGCGCATCCATGCGCCGGATTTTTTTCCAGCAAGGCTTACGCCTTGAGTTTTTTACAGCAACACTCCGGTTCAAATCCCTCACATCTTATTTTAGTAACATCCAATTATAATTATAATATCACTTAATGTTAGTTACTTTTTATCGGAGAGAGAGGGATTTGAACCCTCGGTACCCTTCCAGGCACATACGAATTCCAATCGTACACCTTCGGCCGCTCGGTCATCTCTCCAGTTTTTGAATCTTTCTCTCACATTATTTATCGGAGAGAGAGGGATTCGGGGTTACAGTCGCAAACATCCTGTTTGCTCCTTCCACCCCCGCCTGCGCGTTGCTCGGCGCATCCATGCGCCGGATTTTTTCTAGCAAGGCTTACGCCTTGAATTTTTACAGCAACGCTCCGTTTCGAATCCCTCTCCCCCCGATTTTATCGGAGAGAGAGGGATTCGAACCCTCGGAACCCTTGCGGGCTCAACGGTTTTCGAGACCGCCCGATTCAACCACTCTCGCATCTCTCCAGTAAGAGCTTTTGATACTATAGCTGGCGAAAATGTTTGTGTCAATAGTGAGGTGAAGTGCGTGTTTTTCTGTAAACTCACATAAGTTTAATATAAAAAGGGATTATATCTTCATATGTTCCGTTATTCATTCGGAAACCTCCCGGAATTATTCCCAGTTGTTTAAAACCTAATTTTTTATATAAATGTATTGCGCCGTGATTTTTTGCGACCACTGCATTAAATTGTAATATTCTAAAAGATAACCCCGACGCAATTTTTAATGAATCTTTTACCAATGCTTCTCCTATGTGTTTGCCCCTTTGATCTTTTTTTACCGCATAAGATGAATTTGCAATATGAGAGCAGCGTCCTATGTTGTTCGGATGAAGAATATATAACCCGGCAATTTTTCCGTTTTCTTCTGCTACACCTGTATAAGATTGATTTGCAAAAAAATCAAAAGCATCTTTGTCATTTAAAGGTTTTTCCTGAGGGAAAGAATTTGCTTCTTCTACAACTTCATTCCAAATTATTTTCATTTCTTGTAAATCTTTATCGGTATATTTTCTTATAATGATACTCATCTTGTTAAAGCCACTTGACCTCTCCGCTGTGCAGATCAAAATATGCGCCGACAACCCTTGCTCCCTGATGCCTGACTATTATATCTGTTTTAATCTGCTCTGTCATTATCTGCACATTGCTGCAGATAATCTCATCTAAATAACCGCCTTTTTCTACTGCCGGTTTTAAGTATTCTATAATGTGTTTAATGTTAGGTGTAAATTCTGCCCCTGAGCAGGCGGCAGTTATTGCACCGCATCTTGTGTGACCGCATACGACAATCAATTTGCATTTTAAATATTCAATTGCAAATTCAATGCTGCCAAGCGCTGTCTTGTCTGCGATATTGCCTGCGTTGCGGATTATGAAGATGTCACCTAATTTTTGATCAAAGAAAATTTCTGGGGCTACCCTTGAATCGGAACAAGTAAGAATTACGGCAAAAGGTTTTTGTTCGCGGCACAGAACTTCTCGATCAGAATTATTAGTTACTTTATGAATAAGTTCACCTTTTAAAAACCTTTCATTCCCTTCTTTGAGTATTTGCAAAGCGACATTTGCATCCTCAATCAGTTCTGTAGGCTGATGAATTTTCATAATATCTTATTCTAAAGTATATTTCATTTTTTTAACAGATCAATCATTTTATAATTCAAAAATTTCAGTTTTATACAAACAATAATATCTTCCGGTTTTTGCAGTAAATTTTAAAACACAATAATCGGGATCGTTTATCCCTCCGTTTTTATATAAGCTTTCCATTCCTTTTATCCAGATTGATTTTTTATTTTCCGTATCATTTAATACTTCCATTGTTCCTTCCAGCATAACCCCTTTATAGATAATTCCGCCGTTAAAATATACGCACGCATTATTGTTAATTTTAAATTGCTCTGTTCTTATTGCGGAATTATTTGATGCAAAATAAAATGTTTTTAATCCGTCATGTTTTGCAACTAACATCGCTTTTATGTTCGGAGCATTATTTTCGTTTACAGAGCCGACATAAGCGATTTTTTTATTTGCAAGTTTTAGGGCTTTTTTAATTGCGTTCATATTTTTACAAATTTCCATGAAATATTGGCATCTAATAAAATTTTCATTATTTTAGACTGCTGCAATTACTTTTACAATTTCTTCACGTCTTGCTGCAAATGAAAGAGCTGCCTTTATATGTATCTCTTGTAATAAAGGATAATCATCTAATATTTCGGATATGGGAATTCCCTCCGATAACCATTGAAGAATATCTCCAACGGTAATTCTTGTGCCTTTTATACAGGGTTTTCCAAAGCGTATTCCTTGATCAATAACGATATAATTAGATAATTCATCAATATTCATATGAAGCTGACACGATTCGAACGTGCGACCTTCAGATCCGCAATCTGTCTTTGTATGAAATCAAGGTGTTTCACGCTGTATTTCTACGTTTGACAAATAGGGGCTAACAGCTCCTAACTCCTTATTTTATAAGGAATTACCTTTATAAAGGTGGTTCATTGTATGCCACTATGTGTCAGCGTGTCAAGCGGTAACTTGCAGCGATTGTTTCAAAAAAGTGTGCCTTAGTTGAGTTATTCTTTAATGCTTCATAAATATTGATTATGCGGTTGCGTATGAATACGATGGGATGTCTATTGGCTTAGATGTACCGCCTTCTCTGTTTCCAATAAAGAGGTCTTTATCAGGAAGAAAAGAAGAAATGTCTTCGGTAGTTTCGACAGCTTCAATCGGTTCCTCTGATTGAGCATTTAATGTAATGCTGTATAATTTTTCGGAGTTTTCAAATATCGATCTTATATCTTTTTTGTTATTTTCTAAATCTGCAAACAAAGAAGAAGAAACTTCCCTGCATAAATATCTTAAACAAGAATTTGTTTCATTTGCAAAAAGACAGATAAAAATATTACCCTCTTCATTTGTTGCGGAGAATATAACGGGGAAATCATAATGAATATAAACGGTTCCTGTTTTTAGTTTCATTAACTTGCTTCCTTGACTGTTGTTAAGTTGAACTCCTTAGAAATCCACCAAGAAATATGTGACTTATGAACTTTACTTGGGGTTCCTAATAAAACCCCATCCTTTTCCATAATGTCAATAACAACCATCTTTTTCCCTTTGAAGTTCGGTATCTTCCGAAGTTCTTTTAATTCTCTGCTATCGGTAAACACTGAACACGCTCTTGCTATACATTCATCCTTGAATATCTTCGAAGGATAAAGTGTACGGTATGACCAGATATCCTCAACCATTATAGGAACGTTATTTACAAGCCGATACACTGTAAGTCTAGCGGGAACCGCTCCTGCTGGAGGGCAAGCCACATTCGGAATATTCAAGTCCTCACGATACTCCATATTCAATTATAGCATTAAATTTTTGATTTGGGAAGTTGAACTCTTACATTATGAAGCTGACACGATTCGAACGTGCGACCTTCAGATCCGCAATCTGATGCTCTATCCAGCTGAGCTACAACTTCAATACCTTACGGAGCAGGGGGGATTCGGGGTTCCAGTCGCAAACATCCTGTTTGCTCCTTCCACCCCCGCCTCCGCGCTCCCGGTGCATACGACCTTTCGGTCGTTTGTCGTATGGAATGATTTACTGCACCGCCATTCGGCGGTGCAACGTCATCCATGCACCGGCATTTTTTCTTAGCAAGGCTTTCGCCTTGAGTTTTTTACAGGAGCGCTGCGGTTCGAATCCCCTGAAAAAAAGTTTGGGAGTTTTGCAAAGCAAAACTCCTAAAACAAAAAAAATACAAAGGATTTTTTTTGTTACGGAGCAGGGGGGATTCGAACCCCCGGTACCCTTTCGGGGCACAACTCCTTAGCAGGGAGCCCGATTCGGCCTCTCTCGCACCGCTCCAAGGAAATTTTCTGCAAGGGATAAACTTATTGGTTTTCCCTTTGGAGTTTTACGAAGTAAAACTCCTAAAATAAAAATGCGAAGCATTTTTATTACGGAGCAGGGGGGATTCGAGGTTCCAGTCGCAAACATCCTGTTTGCTCCTTACACCTCCGCCTACGCGCTCCCCAGTGCATCCATGCACTGGCATTTTTTAAAAGCAAGGCTTTCGCCTTGAAGTTTTTTACAGGAGCGCTGCGGTTCGAATCCCCCAGCGATCTGTAATTTTAATTTTTTCCCTAATAGGGAGAATTAAAGGTATTATTAATACCTACGGAGCAGGGGGGATTCGAACCCCCGGTACCTTTCGGCACAACGGTTTTCAAGACCGCCTCCTTAAACCGCTCGGACACCGCTCCAATAGTAAGAAGTATATAAAAAAACGATGTTCCTTGTCCAGTGTGCTGATGCTCAAGTGTTATCAGTTATTTTCGTCTATACTGAGTTTTCATGTAATTATTAACTGTCGTTAATGTGTTGCCGCTTATTGTGTAATTAACGGATTCTGATAAATCCGGGAATATATCTCCGTATTTTTGAACCAATTCCGTTATCGAATACCATTGTGCATTAAGCCCTATCGCGTTTCCGAAAATGTGAGTTATATTGGTTGTTAATATTCCGTTGATTGCAGTGTATGTCCCTCTGCCGAATGAGACGTTGTTCATTTTTACTTCGTAGGTTGTGCCGGTTATTATCATTTCTATCAATCCCATTTCTTTTGCTAATGCATCAAGATCAATAGGACCGTCAAATTCTTCTGCCATTTCTTTTATAAAATCTTCGTATACTTCAACAATTTTATCAAAAACCCATGTTCCGTTTATACGAGAATCGTTGGCTTGAGCATATGCCGATGTTCCGGCTGCCAGTAATAATACTAATAAACTTATTAAAAACTTGTTTTCTTTCATATATTTATTATGTTGATTTTTATCGTTATTGTCAAATTAAAAAAAAGAGGAATGAATGTTCATTCCCCTTTTGCTGTCCGCTTATTGCGCTCTTATCGTCTGCCTTACTTGGCTTTCTGCGAAGCCGTCAATTGCTTTAACAATCGTAAGCCAATGATTTGCTTCCCTCTCGGAAGTGTACGGACCGAGCCTTACGCGATACCATGTTTTTCCGTCTATTATGCGGTTTTCAATTATCGATACAAGCCCGTTAGTTGCAAGAGTTTCTCTTGCATCTTCGGCTCTGACTATCGCAGAAAATGCGCCCGTCTGTATCCAGTAATCATTTGTAGTTCTTGAATTTGAATTTGTTGTTCTTGCAGCAGTGTTCCGATCTGCCGGTCTTGATGTTGTTGTTCTTGATGCAGTCTGATTTCTTGTTGTTTGATTTGATGCAGTCTGAGTTCCGGCGGCAGGTTTCGCAGCAGGCTGTGTTCTTGTTACAGATGCAGGGGGTTGTGATGTTTCAGGGATTGCGGCAGATACAGGCATCGGGACTTGAATCGTCAATCTGTCTCCGTTATTTCTGTCTGATGATATTGTCACTTCGGTTCTTCCGTTTGTATCTGTAATGATTGCTGAAGGCACCGTATTTGTATCAATCTGATCCGGTATGTTGTTCATGATGTTCGGGACAGGTCTTACATTTGAATAGGGGACTGACGAAGAAAAAGATGTTTCTTGAGTTTGCGCTTTTGGCGTAAGAATTATCAGCGAAATTGTGATGGTTATAAGTAAAAATACACCGACAGAAACTGCAACCAATAAAAGTTTTTTCATTTCTTTATCCATTTAAGTAATCCCCTCTATGAACTTATCAATTTGGCGTTCTAAAGCCTTATACGTTCCTAACGAACTTGGGTTCTCTACCTTATAAATTTCGGCTTTTATTGATAAATATTGAGAGTTGAAATCTTTTTGGCTGTTAAATCGTCTGATTATTTCCGTCCAAGAAAGCCTGTCCCGCCGTCTTGCCCTGAAAAACCGGGTTAAATACGGGGCTGTTACAATGATAATACGCTCAAACCGATGAAAAACCGACGATTTATGAAGAAGGGCTGCATTTATTACACAGTGTGCGCCCTGCGTTTCAGAAGAACCGCTCTTTTGGGCGATCCATTCCTCTGTAAGCCGATTTGCCTCAGGGTGAACAATAGCCTCCAGCGCGGCTAATTCATCAGGTTTGCCGAAAACACGCTGACCCAACGCTTTTCTGTTAAGAGTTAGGTCTGCATTTTGCAGGTCATTTCCAAACCGTGCAAGAATTTCTGTTTTTTTGATTTCTAAAACTTGATAACCCAGTTTGTCTACATCAAGGACGGGTAAACCTTTTTTTTCCAAAAGAGAGCCGGCAAAATTCTTGCCGGCGCAATATTTTCCTGTCAGACCGATGATCATATTTTATGATCGGCGTTATACATTATAATTTTAGTCTGCCTATAATGTTAATTATAGACAGACTATGGTTAAATTATTTTAGAAATAACGTACAGGACGAGCATGGTAGTTACTGCCAGATGCCCAATCCTTAGGTACACCAGCCCATAAAGCATATTGGCTACTAAATAAAAGTGAAAATACATTATTGGGGTAATCCTCTCCATACTCTGACGAAGTAAAGTAATTTTCTGCTGTTATACCTAATAAGCTTTTTTGTTTAAAAATTTCACCTAGTTCATCCTTGCTTGGCAGGAACCAGTCGTTCAGACCACCGCCTGTGTATGATGCCACTGCTTTTGAGGCATTGTTAGATTCTGTATCATCCGGGAAAGCGGCAATGATAGCAAGCGTATTAGCTCTGCCTGTTCCTATTGCTGTCCCTGTCGCACCGGGTACAAAAGTATCTGTACTTGCCCATTTAACACCTGCCCCATAATTTTCAAGAGCGGCTTCCAGGTAACGCCAACCGCCGTCTTTATCGGTTCCTTTGTCGTAGATTACTATGCCGCCGCCGGGACCTGTTGTGCCAATTGTGTAATCGATGCCGTATTTTTTGTTATAAGCCCTTGCGCCGCTGGCAGAATTTGATGTGTTAAGTGTATTGCCGCTTATGGAATAAGTAAAAATACTTTCCGTACCGATTACACTGTACAATTTATATTGACCGTCTTTTGCAGTCCATATAAAGTTTGTTACCGTAGGAGCAAGAATGCCGAGCTTATTCGTCCGAGAAGCGGTTCCATCAGGGAAAAATCTGAGTTCTTCTACAAGATCTACAGTTTCATTATTTATCCATGTATTGGCAGTAAGCCTTTCGTCCATACTTCCGTCACCGGCTTGGCGGATATAGTACGATTTACTATCCGGATTAGTCCAAATAGAAAGCGTAAAACCGTCTATGAGATAATTAGAAATTGAAGATCCGGACAATCCTTCCCCCAAAGTTATTTCTAGCATTAACTTGCCGGCGGATGCAGACCATACAAAGTTAGTGGAATAAATTTCATCCGAAAACGAATACTTCGACTCGGATAAGCCTGTTCCATCATCCTTAAATGTATATCGAGTATATGATGATAAACTACCATTATAAAAAGAATACTGAACCCACGAACCGATAAATGCAGAATTAACGGACTTAGTATAGTAACAATCAAGTAAAGCACACAGGTTGCTGTTTGGAGCATAATAATGATCGGCTACAGCAGTTCTTTGATAACATTCACACTCGCGCCAATGCTCCGTCGAGTCAAATTTATATGTTGTGCTGAATGAGTGATTAACCCTAGGGGTGCTAGTATCTTCGCGACCGCAGATACACTCCTTCCAATGCTGTGATGTATTTTTCCCCCAAAAAAAGTATGAGTGAGTACCACTGGTACCTGATTCTTGGTCACCGCAGGTGCACTCCTTCACATGGTTTGTTGAAGTTATTTTGTATGCGTATGCGTGTTCGTGTGCTTTATCGCATATTGAACATGAGCCGCTTGATGATGTAAAGTAGTAACTCGAATGATTCTCAGCAACTCCTTCTTTGTAACCGCAACTGCACTCCTTCCAATGCTGCGTTGCGTTCGACTTCCATACGGGATCGTGTTCATGCAGCAAATCTTCCAGAAAATCACACGCAACTATTGAAACCCCGATTATTGCAGCAATGGCAATAAAACCAACCATTCTAAGAATGATATTCCATTTCACTTTATTTTTCATAAAAAAACCTCCTTATTTGTTTTTTTATATTAAAAAGCCGCAATAGAACCTAAGGTTCGCGGCATTTTTCCGGTAATTGTGAGAAATTCCACTTTCTTTGTGAGATTGAGTATAAAAAATTTTTGACAAGTTTCTTCTATAAGAAGAGAGAGAGAGAGAGAGAGAGAGAGAGAGAGAGAGAGAGAGAGAATCTGAATTCACATCAAAATCAGGCATATATGCCAATATACCATTTTGTTTTAATTTTTTCAATATTTTTTAACATTTTTTATTTTAAATAATTTTATACAAGTTTTATGAATTTAACACATTTTTATCTAAAATTTGGTTAAAATATAATATTTTACAATATTTTATATTATTTTAACAATTAGGGACATAATTGGATAAAGAAGTATTAGAAAAAACTGTCAATTCTGTGCATAATATTATTAGAGGATACAATGAGAAGAAAAGATAAAGAAATTATTGATATTAATGAAAAAATAAATGTTGTAAAAAAATGTAAGGTATGCAGAATTGGATTATCAGAAAATAATATCCCATACGTTATTCCGTTAAATTACGGATACAGCTATGAAAACAATTTATTAACATTATATTTTCATAGCGCACTGGAAGGAAAAAAATTGGATATAATAAAAAATAACAATAACGCATGTTTTGAAATTGATTGTGATAATAAATTAATCGAAAAAGAAAATGCCTGTAATTACGGATATGCTTTTAAAAGTATTATAGGATTCGGAAAAATATTTATATTGGAAGATATAGAAGAAAAAATATTTGGATTAAATATGATTATGAAGCATCAAACAGAAAAAGATATTACATATAATTTTTCTGATGCTCAAATAAATAGTGTTTGTGTATTTAAAATGGTTTTAGATGGATTCAGCGGAAAACAAAAGGAATAAATTATGGCTTGCGAAGAAGCATCAAAAAAGAAAAAATAGAAAATGATAAAAGCATTATTTTTTGATCTGGACGGTACATTATTAACTTCAAATAAAATAATTTCAGATAAAACAAAAATGTCGCTTATTAAATGCAAGGAAAAGGGAATAAAATTATTTGTCGCTACTGCAAGATTTCCGCTCTTAAATCAAAGTTTGCCTCAGATTGAGGATGTTTTAAATTTATTTGACGGCGGTTCTTTTTATAACGGCGGTTGTATTAAAATAAATGAAAAAATGGAATGCTTTCCGATACCAAATGATATTGTTAAAAAGATCATTGAATATACATATGTATACGATAATTTAAATATTGCATTGCAATCAGAAAATGAACTTCATGCCTTTAGGTTTCCTCTTAAAAATATAAATGCTTGGGGGTTAATTTCCGAACAGGTAATTGCGTTGAATCAAGTTAAAAATTTAAATACTGTAAAAATACTTATTTTTTATGAAAATTTAGTAGATTCAAAAATAATAATAGACGAGAAACTCGTTACATTATTAAAAAAATATTGTGCAGGTAAAGCTCAATTTAGTTTGACTGATAAAGGCAAGGTTATACAAATTACGGCAAAGTCGGCTGATAAATTATCCGGTATTGAAAAAATAAGAAAAAAATTAAAATTAAAAAAAGATGAAATCGCAGTTTTTGGAGATGATTTTAACGATATAGAAATGTTATCTGCATATAAATACAGTGTTGCGATGGGAAATGCCGAAAAGGAAATTAAAGACAGTGCTGAATATGTAACATTGGATAATAATAATGACGGAATACATTATGCGATAAAGAATATATTAAAAATTATATTAGAATAAAAGGAAGGATTGTTATGAATGAAAATTTTCTGACTCCTAATTTTATGGGTTTATTTCTTTTTTGGATTAAAGTATTTATAAAAAGATTATTTGATTTATCCAAACCATATTTAATTTGTGTTTTATTATTCATTACCGCTTTTATTTTTGCATTCGTAAATGGATATATAAATATAAAAATTATATATTTAATACTATTCATATATTTATCTTAATCGGAATAACATTGCTTTCAATATTATTATCATTTTTTATAATGAATATTAAATATTTATTTTTAAATAAAAATAGTTCAAAGATAAAAATAGAAAAATTGAAAATTAATCCAATAATAAAAAGTACGTTAAGTGATTATTTATCATCAGATTTTTTAATATCGTTTTTATTAAGTATCGTTCTTTTTATTTTATATTTTATCGATACTGCAAAAGATATAAAAAATATATATGAATTAAAAAATAATCAAAGTATTTTTATAGTAATAACTTTGATATTTTCTGTTGGATTTACAAGTATTATCGGTTCAATACCTAATATTAATTGGAAGTTTCAATCCATTGTTTCACCTAATAGTTTTAAATACCATTATAAAAGAACATTATTAATTCTTTGCGGTTTTTTCGGTTGGATAATTTTACTCTTTATTATTTTCGGAAGTTTCATTAATATAATGCTTACAATAAAATATTTATATTGTTTATTAATAATATTATTTACAACTATAAATATTTCTTTAACAATTTCGCATATGATTATAAAATTATTTATACAGACAATATTTATTATAATAACTTTATGGATTAGTACATTGCATATAGGTTTTTTACCGATATTATTAATTCCTATATTTATTTCATTTATAAAAGCAAAAAATGAATACAGAGAGTGGTATTTAATATGATAATATGTGAAAATCTTTCTAAAACATTCGGTTCAAATACAGCAATTAAAAATGTTAATTTAAAATTTATGCCGGGAATAATTTACGGTATTATCGGTTATAACGGAGCAGGTAAAACCACTTTATTTAATTGCATCGAAGGTCTTTATATTCCGGCATCAGGATTTGTTTCGCATAATGATATTAAAACAACAAACGAAAAAGATTTTTTACCTTATCGCAGAAATATCGCATTTCTTCCGAATGAAGATTATTTATATCCGAATTTAACTTGCATGGAAAATATAGAATTGGCGGTAATTTTAAAAACAGGAAAAAATAAAATACCGAATGAAACCAATGAATTAATTCGTTATTTGGAAACAGAGAATTATCTGAATAAAAAGTTTAAAGAATGTTCTACAGGAATGAAAAAGAAAGTTCAGATGATTATCAGCCTGATAGGAGAGATTGATACAATCATTTGGGATGAACCGAATAACGGGCTGGACATAGTTTCAAATATTAAGGTAAAGAATTTAATCAATCATTATAAAAGTAAAAACGCAACAATACTTTTTTCTAGTCATGTTATAGAATTTTTGGAAAATTTTGTAGATCATTGTATTTTACTGCACAAAGGCGAAGTAATTGAAAACAATGATATTAAAAATATAGGGTCATTAGAAAAGTTATTTCTTAAAAATCTGCCTGAAAGTGATTTTAAATTCTAACTCCCTATAGGTGACTGTTATAAATAAATTTGATATAATAATATAAAACACTTAAAGAGGTATTTATGCCATTAAAAATTCCAGCCGCAGAAGGCAAAGCACATGATTTACTTGCACTTGGCGCATTGGTAACCCGGCTCGATCCCGGAATTATCCCTTTTACAGAAGCAAACGAATATCTCTTGCATGTTTCAGGCGGCGAATACAATGTCGCTACAAACCTTTCAACTTGTTTTGGTATGAAAACAGCCATTGCAAGCGCGATGGTTAATTATCCGATTGGGCGGCGCATTGAGTACGCTGTGCAAAAAGCGGGAGTTACTCCCTATTATAAAAGATTTGAACATGACGGCGTGCGCGGTCCCAACATGGCGATAGTGTGGAGCGACCGCGGGCAGGGTGTACGCGCCCCTGTAGTTTTTTATAACCGTTCAAATGAAGCGGCTCAGCAATTAAAACCCGGCAGTTTCGATTGGGATTCTATTTTTAAAAAAGGGGTGCGCTGGTTTCACTCAGGCGGAATTTTCAGTGCGCTTTCTCCTACCACCAGCGAACTTGTAATTGAAGCGATGCAGGCGGCGAAAAAAGCGGGAGCGGTTGTTTCCTTCGATTTAAATTACCGTGCAAAATTGTGGGCAGTCGCCGCCGCCGAACAAGGGCTTAGCCCCGCTCAGGCAAGCGAAGGGGCTGCGAAAACTTTGCGCAAGATAGTCAGTTTTGTTGATGTATTGGTCGGCAACGAAGAAGATTTGCAAAAAGGTTTAGGGCTTAAAGGTCAGGATGTTGAAACAAAAGGACAGCTTGACCCTTCATCATTTTTCTCTATGATTCAAAATGTGACAAAAGATTTTCCCAACATAAAAGCTGTTGCAACTACGTTACGCGAAGTTCATTCTACAAACCGCCATTCATGGAGCGCTGTTTTATGGCTTGACGGAAAAACTTATCAAGCGCCGGCTGCAGAGCTTGATGTGTACGACAGAGTAGGCGGCGGCGACGGATTTGCAGCAGGTCTTTTTTACGGTCTTATGGCAGGCAAAGATGCAGAGGAAGCCCTCCGCTTAGGCTGGGCGCACGGCGCGCTTGTTACGACAACACCCGGTGATACATCAATGTTCAGTCTTGATCAGGTAGAAGCTTTTGCAAAAGGCGGATCTGCGCGGATACAACGCTAATTCGATTTATTCTCGCAAATTTTTATTTGTAAGATTCAAGATTTTAAAGCGGGTTTAAAATGAGTAAGCTAAATGCTAAGATTGAATACTGGAAAGATCGTCTGCTTGATTTAGGCAAGCGCAATAAACTTATTAATTGCCCTTTGCCTTCAGAAAATTCCCGCGTTTCGCGCTCCGCTCTTATTTTTAAAGAACCTGAACTTTTAGATATATGGAAAGAATTTGCAGAGAATGAAAAACCGATTATTTTCCCGCTCCCAGATGATGATGAGCAAGAAGATTTATTTCACAGGAAGCCTTTGCCGGTTTCTTCTAAACACATATATGTTGCAACCAATCAAACAGCCAAAGATACTATAAAAACTTTGCGTAATTTAAAACAAAAAGCGCGTGTGTTCTCCGAAGAAAAAGGGCTTAACGCTCTTTATCTTGCTGTCGGTTTTTTAAATTGGAATGATAAAGGAACAAAAGAAGAATTGCGTTCTCCTATTTTATTGATTCCTGTTCAAATCTCTCAGGAAAAATTAATTTCTCCATTTTTTATTAATCTTCATGATGATGAAATTATTCATAACTATGCGCTGGCATTAAAACTATTTAATGATTTTGGTTTACAGTTTCCAGAATATAATTCAGAGACAGATATTACAGAATATTTTGACAGAATAATAAAAACCATGTCAAATCCTGTTTGGCTTTCCAAGAAATGGACTGTCAGTTTTGAAGTTGAACTGTCTTTATTTTCATTTTTAAAAATCAATATGTATAAAGATATCGAAATGAATTTTGATATTATAAAAAATCATCCTTTAATAATGACTGTTGCAGGAGAAGTGCCGGCTGCAAATAAATCATCGGAAGATTCCTTTAATAAAGATTTTGACCATGATGCAATAGAGCCGCAGGAAGTGCTCAGTGTTCTTGATGCAGATTCAAGCCAGCAGGATGCGATTATGCTTGCAAAAAAGGGAGTAAGTTTTGTTTTGCAAGGACCTCCTGGAACAGGAAAAAGCCAAACAATTGCAAATATAATTGCGGAGTTAATTGCAGAAGGAAAGCGGGTTCTTTTTGTTTCTGAAAAAATGGCGGCGGTTGAAGTTGTTTATAAAAGATTAAGTCAGGCAGACCTGTCGCCTTTTTGTTTAACCTTGCACAGTCACAATGCAAAACGGCGTGATGTTTTTGATCAAATCGAAAAAACTTTGGATCTTGCTGTTAAAACCGCTGTCTTATCCAAAGAAGTTTCTAAAAAATATCTTCAATTAAAACAACAGCGCAAACAGTTAAATAGTTATGCAAAAGAATTACATTCTGCCGTCTTGCCTTTAGACAGATCGATTTATTATGCAAACGGAAAAATTGCATATTTAGAAAATTATCCCGATATTGCTTTTAATTTTAAAAATGCTGGTAAAGTAACAATCGCTGAATTAACAGAGTATTTAAATCTTTTTGAAGAACTCTCTCTTATTGTTGCGGCAAGCGGTTATCAGAATGATAATGCATGGAAAGGTTTTATAAATTTAAATATTTCAAATCAATTCCGTCAGGATTTTTCTGAAAGATCTAAAAAGTTAATTATACAAATAAAAGAAGGAATATTAATTTTTAAAAAAATAAATGAAACACTTGGTATATCAAAGCAATGGAGCATAGAAGATGTTGAATACATTACAAAAAACTTGTCTCACTTGGCTGATTCTCCTTCTATACAGTATTCATGGATAAGTCTGCCTTTACCGGAGATTATAAAAAAAGTAAAACAGTACGAAGAAGATCATCATAAAAGAGATGAATTGGAACTTATTGTAAGTGAATTAAATGAACAAATAGAAAAAATGCAGAATGAATTGGATAATCTTGAATTACAAAAGAATGAACAAAAAATAATAACAGAAGAAATATTTAAAAAATGGAATATAGAAAAACAAAGATACATAAATGATTATGATGAAGAAATATTTAACATTGATGCCGGCAGTGTTTTTAAATTATACCGCACAAAATACCGATCTTTTTTTGGAAAATTCCGTCCAAGTTATTGGATTAACAGAAAAGTTATTTTTTCTTGTCTTAGAAAAAAAAGCAAATTATCTTTTAATGAAACTCTGGAATTATTAGACAAACTGGAAACGGCGCAAAGAATCAGAATAGACTATGAAACTCAAAATACAGCGTTTTTTAATCTTCAAGAAAAAATAAAAAATATAAGAAGTAATCTTTTAGAAGTTAAAACTAAATTTAAAAAAAATAAAAATTCATTAGACAAAACTAAAAAAAATCTGGAAGAAAATAAAACTTATCTTAGTGCATCACTTAACATTTGTTTTGATGATAAAACAGATTATGCATTACTTATAAATAAGCTGGAATGGACGGTAAATTCGGCAGAATTTGTTAAAAAAGAGGGATTTTCAAGTTCGGAATTTGCAGTTTCTGATCTTGAAAAATTCGTTAATAAAATATGTTTATGCGATGCAGATACTATATTGCAATGCAAAAAATTATTTAAACAATTAATCGAATGGGATGAAAGCGCAAAAAATGTTTTAATTGAGTTTGCATCGCTTTTTGAACAACAACAAAAAATAATAAAAAAACCTCTGGATGAATTTTTAAAACAGGTTGATGCTTGCAGTTCCAATTTAAAGGAGCTGGAATACTATATAGATTTTTGTAAAATAAAAAATAAATGTCTTGAAATGGGAATAGGAAGTTTTCTTGAAAAAATAGAAAAAAATAATTTAAATTCAAAAGATATAACAGGAGCGTTTGAAAAATGTTTTTACCGTGCATGGATAGATGCCGTGCTGCCGAAATATACATCAGTAAATGATTTTAGATCACACAAGCATGAAGAAATAATAAAATCTTACAGGGAACATGATAAAATACATTTGGAAATTTCACGGGACAGCTTACTGGAAAAATTAATAAAACGCCTTCCTTTGCTTAATTCATTTACATCGGAGTATGATGAAATCGGTATTTTAAAACGTGAATTAAAAAAAATGAGAAAACTAATGCCTACGCGCAAATTAATGGCAGCTCTTCCCAATATTATACAAATATTAAAACCTTGCATGATGCTTTCCCCATTATCTGTCAGTACTTATTTAAGCGGTGCAAATTATATTTTTGATACAGTTATATTTGATGAAGCATCGCAAATACGCACAGAAGACGCTGTTTGCTCTTTGTTTAGAGCTAAACAGGCGATAATTGCAGGGGATAGCAAACAGCTGCCCCCGTCAGATTTTTTTAGTTCTTCAATATCTGCAAATGAAACATTCGATGAAGACAGCGAAACTGATGACATAGGCGCATTTGATTCTCTTCTTGATGAAGCGAATTTACTTCCGTCTAAAATGCTGCTGTGGCATTACCGCAGCCGCCATGAAGATTTAATTGTTTTTTCAAATAAGAAAATTTACAATAAAAAACTTACAACATTTCCGTCTTCGATAGAAACAGATCAAAGTGAGTTTGCAGATGATTTAGGTGTACAATATATTTATGTTCATAACGGTTTTTATGACAGAGGCGGCAATAACGGTAATCATGCCGAAGCTGAAATGGTAGCGCAATTAGCGTTTGAACATTTTGAAAAATATCCTAACCGCAGTCTTGGTATTATTGCTTTCGGAGAAACACAACAAAATGCAATCTTAGATGCTTTGTTAAGAAAACGAAAAGAAATGCATAAGAACGGATTGCCGGCTTTAGAAACATTTTTTAATGAAGAAAATGATGAAGCGCTTTTTATTAAAAATTTGGAAACAGTGCAAGGCGATGAACGTGATACAATTATTTTCAGCATAGGATATGCTCCTGATAAAAACGGAAAATTTATAATGAACTTTGGTCCTTTAAACCGTGCAGGAGGGGAAAGAAGATTAAATGTAGCAATCACTAGGGCAAGATATAACGTAAAACTTGTAGGTTCAATAAAACCTAAAGATATTGATACAGATAGAACAAGCAGTTTAGGACCTAAATTATTAAAACAATATATTGATTTTGCAATTAACGGAAATAAAATATTCAGCGATGAAATTACAGAAAAAAAACAAATAATCGATCACGATTCATATTTTGAAAAAGCAATTTTTAATTTTTTAATTGAAAATGGATATGATGCGGTAACTAATGTCGGCAGTTCTGATTATAAAATTGATATAGCAGTACGCTCTCCTAATTCAAGAAGTTTTGCTATAGGTATTGAGTGTGACGGCGAATCGTATCATTGTGCAAGGACAGCACGGGAACGTGACAGGCTGCGTCAAACAATTCTTGAAAGCATGGGATGGAAAATGTATCGTGTGTGGTCAACAGATTGGATAAAAGATTCAAAAACTGAAGGTAAAAAATTACTGGAAGTGGTAGAAAAAGCGCTTCAGGAAAACTGCGTTGCTAAAGCAACGTGCGCTGCGAAATCTGAAACAAAAAATGAATTTCTTAAAATAACAGCGCGTACTGATACTTCTGTAAAATTGCCTAATCCAAAACATCATGGTTATGAGCCAAGAGATATCCCCGCCAAAGAGTTTGAAAATGAAATGATAAGAATAATTTCTTTAAGTTACGGAATTTTTAAAGAAGGTTTATTCAAAGAAACAGCTCTTAGATACAGTTGGGAAAGACAAGGACCTGTTATAAAAGATTGTCTTGAAATTGCTTTTCAAAATCTTATTAGAAAAAATAAAATTATAGTAAGAGAGATTGACGGAAAGACAAGCATTACCCTTTCTGTAAAATAAAATTAATCAGTCAAAGTATTTTTTTGCATTTTCAAAAGAAATATCTTTAACTATTTTTTCCAGTTTTGCCGTATCCGAAGGATACTCTCCGTTTTCAACCCACTTGCCGATTAAATTGCACATAATGCGGCGGAAATATTCATGGCGCACAAAAGAGAGAAAGCTCCTTGAATCTGTGAGCATACCGATAAAAGCAGGTAACATGCCAAGATTGGCAAGAACACGCATGTGCTCTTCCATACCGTCTCTGTGATCACAGAACCACCATGCAGAGCCGAGCTGCATTTTTCCTACACAGCTATGATCTTGAAATCCGCCCATTATCGTAGCGATAGGGTAGTAATCTTTTGGATTGAGCGAATAAAGAATTGTTTTCGGCAAACCGCTGTCATGTTCGCAAACTTCGTTTGTGCAGCAATTAGCTTCTGTATAAAAAGACATAAGATCAAATAAAGAAACTAAGTTCTCGGCTATTTTTCTGTCATTAACGGCATCAAATCCTGAATTTATTCCTGTTTTTAATAATTGCACAGTGTTTACATTGCGTATAACAGAAAAATGCAGCTGCATTACTATATTCTTTTTTGCATACAGATTACCCAGTGAAGCAAGCATCAAAGTTGTATAAGTGTCAGCCTCTTCTATAGATACGCTTTTTCCGTTAAGCGCTTTTTTAAACGCTTTATCCGTTTGTTTTACAGATATAAGTTTCTGACGAACAGTTTCAAGTTTTGGAATATAAGGAAGCCCGTGATCTGAAGAGCGGCATCCGTTAGCTATAAAATAATCAAGGCGTTTTTCAAGAGCGGTTAAAATATCATCAAAATTTTTTATTGTAACCTCAGATGCTTGCGATAAAGATGCGATGTATTGCGGAAAATCAAATGCATTTAAATAAAGCGCTTTATCCGGGCGGAAAGACGGTATAACTTTTGTTTTGATCTTCCCAATGGGAGCAGTTCCCTCAGCAATAGCGCGGTGATGTTCAAGCGAATCGGCAGGATCATCTGTCGTCCCTACCGCATAAATATTTTGTTTTTCAAAAATTCCTTTAACGGACAATTGCGGCTGCTGAAGGAGTGCATTTGCTTTTTCCCAAATTAAAGGCGCGCTTTTTTCAGTTAAAGGTTCATTTATATTAAAAAAACGCTGTAATTCAAGATGCGTCCAATGATAAAGCGGGTTTCCGATTAAATTTTCTGCAGTGCGTGCCCATGCAAGAAATTTTTCATAACCTGTTGCATCGCCTGTTATATATTTTTCTTCTATGCCCATTGCACGCATCATCCGCCATTTGTAGTGATCCCCCGAAAGCCATGCGTCGGTAAGGTCAGGCATCTGTCTGTTTTCTGCAATTTGCTGTGGAATTAAATGGCAGTGGTAATCGTATATCGGTAAATCTTTTACTGCTTTGTATAAATTACGCGCAGTTTCTGTTTCTAATAAAAAGTTTTCTTGATCCATGTAATAAATAAATTATTCCTGCGCTTCTTTGTTTTTCTTTTTTCCAAAACCTTTTCTTTCTTTCTCATCAATTCTTTGAAGGACAATCTGCGATAATCTTTTAAAATGCTGAGGCAGCAGTTCTTCGTCAGGGGAGTTGTAATAGGCAAGCACTTTATTTAATTCTTCGCGTGCCAGCGCAAATTTTCCCTGTTTGTAATGAATGTTTGCAATATGGTATTCAGCTGTAATGATAAGATCGATATTTGTGCGGTTGCGATCATGGAGAGCCTGATAATACTGTATGGCGATATTATAACGATTTCTGTCAAGCGCTTCCTGTCCGCGCTGTATTATTTCTGCAGGGGAAAGTTCTTCGCTTATTGTGATTGTAGAAGCACAGGCGGAAATTGATAAAATGATAATCAGCATCAATATTTTAAAAATTAATCTATTCATAGTCATAGTATATCTATAACAACATTAATAGTAAAGTGTAACAGTCAGAGAAAATCCTGTAGATTTTTCTCATAATTGACCATCCTTTTCTAAAAGTGCATAATTATAATATGATAGCAGGAATTATAGGTGCGTCAGGTTATGCCGGCGCAGAATTGGTCAGGCTGCTCGCAGGGCATCCTGAAATTGAAAAACTCATTCTTTCCTCAGTTAGTTTTAAAGGCGGGCGCATCGAAGATATCTATCCTAACTTTTTAGGCGCGGTAACAGGCGAGCTTGTTAAAGCAGAAGATGTTATTGCCGGCTCCGATGTTGTTTTTTCCGCGCTTCCCCATGCGGTGGGAGAGCCGTATGCCGCAGCCTGTATGGAAAGGAAAATCCACTTTATCGATCTTTCCGCAGATTTTCGTTTTGATGATGACGAAGAAGTTTACAGCGCATGGTACGGTAAAACATATAAGTTTCCGGAATTGCATAAAAAATCGATCTATGGTCTTCCGGAATTAAACCGAAAAAAAATAAAAGAAATCGCTTCTAAAGAAGCAGTTGTAATCGGAAATCCCGGCTGTTACCCTACAGGCCCTTCCATAGCTGTGTTTCCCGCAATCGAAAAGGGGCTTTGGGATAAAAACTCAAGCCAGCCGATTATTATCGATTCTGCATCCGGCACTTCAGGAGGCGGCAGAGAGCCGTCCCGATCTTTTCACTACAGTGAATGTGCCGATTCATGCGCGCCTTATAAAGTTGCGTGTCACAGACACTCTCCTGAAATTGCGCATAACTTTTCTGTTATGGCAAAAAGAACGGGAGTGCCTTCGCCTCAGGTGATTTTTACGCCGCATTTAGTCCCTATGATAAGGGGGATAATCAGCACTATTTATATTCCGTTGTCAGGCGAATGGCGCGTAACGCCAAATAAAAATCCGGCTGTTTTGCCGCCTTCAAAAGAGATCGAAGAAAAGACGGCAGAGATTCAAAGGCTTTATACCGATTTTTATAAAGACGAGCCTTTTGTGCGGATAATGCCTGCAAATGTTTATCCATCAACAAATCGTGTGCGCCATTCTAATTACTGCGATATTTCTGTCAATATTGATATTAACGGCTCTACATTGATAGTAATTACCGCAATCGACAATATGATTAAAGGAGCGGCAGGTCAGGCTGTTCAAAACATGAATATTTTATTCGGGTTTGATGAAAAGACAGGTCTTTCGGCAATACCGATGCTGTTTTAGGAGCGTTATGTGAAAGAAATTAAAGGCGGAGTTTGCGCTGCTGAAGGATTTACGGCAGGCGGTATCAGGTGCGGTATTAAAAAGGGTAATTCGCAGAAAAAAGATTTAGCGCTTATTTATTCTCTTAAACCTTGCATTGTTTCTGCGATGTTTACAACAAATAAAGTGCAGGCTGCATGTATACAGGTAAGCAAGGAAAATATATCTGACCGCAAATTGCGCGCTGTTATTGTAAACTCAGGGAACGCCAATGCATGCACAGGCGATGAAGGGCTTGCCGCCGCGAAACGTATGGCGCATCTTGCGTCTAACGTTCTTGAAGTTGATGCAAAAGATGTTGCGGTCGCTTCCACAGGTGTAATCGGCGTTCCGCTGCCGATAGAAGTAATCGAAAAAAATATAAATGCACTCAAAGCAAGCCTTCGCGATGATGAGACAGGAAACGCTGATGCGCTTGAAGCGATTATGACAACTGATACACGCAAAAAAGAAATTGCAGTAGAAATTGAGATAGACGGAAAAGCAGTTCGCATAGGAGCGATGGCAAAAGGATCGGGAATGATACATCCTAATATGGCGACAATGCTTTGCTTTATTACTACAGATGCCGCTATTGATGCAGCCGCTCTTGAAAAAAGCCTTAATTCTGCTGTAAAACATTCTTTTAACCGCTTAACGGTAGACGGCGACACTTCAACTAACGACATGGTTCTTATCATGGCAAACGGCGAAGCGGGGAATAAAATTTTAACAGAAAGCGACGTTGATTTTTCAACATTCAATAAAGCGCTTGAATATGTTTGCATCTATCTTACACGCCTTATGGCGCGTGACGGGGAAGGGGCGACAAAACTTGTCACTGTTACAGTTACAGGCGCATCCGACGATTTTATCGCAGAAAAACTTGCTAAATCTGCCGCTTCTTCAAGCCTTGTAAAGACGGCTTGTTTCGGGGCGGATGCCAATTGGGGAAGAGTGTTATGCGCCATGGGCTATGCAGGAGTTGATTTTAACGCGGAAAAAACAACCGTTAATTTTAAAAGTAAGGCAGGAACAATAAAAGTTTGCCAAGACGGTAAATCAATTTCTTTCAGTGAAGAAAAAGCGAAAGAGATTTTATCAGAAGAAGAGATAGAAATATGTATAAGTTTAGAAGACGGCAGAGGCAGTGCAGAAGTTTGGGGCTGCGATCTTACATATGATTATGTTAAAATAAACGGGGATTACAGATCATGACAGAAAATACAATCAATAATAATGACAGGGCAAAGGTACTGATTCACGCGCTGCCTTATATTCAAAGTTTTTATAATAAAACCATCGTAGTAAAATACGGCGGAAACGCAATGTTAAACGATGAATTAAAAAAAGCGGTGATAGAAGATGTAATCTTAATGTCTTGTGTAGGAATCCGCACAGTGCTTGTTCACGGCGGCGGTCCTGAAATTGAAGCGATGTTAAAAAAGACGGGGAAAGAAAGCCGCTTTGTAAACGGGCTTCGCTACACAGATGAAGAAACAATGGATATCGTGCAAATGGTTCTCTGCGGCAAAATAAACAAAGAAATAGCCGCCCTCATTCAAAAAACGGGAGGTAAGGCAATCGGTCTTTGCGGCATAGACGGCGCTTTATTAAAAGCAAGACGGATGAAAGAAGACTTAGGTCTTGTCGGAGAAATCGAAGATGTAGATGTCACAATTTTAAATTCGATACTTGAGACGGAAGCAAACGGAGTTTGCATTATACCTGTAATTTCCTCAGTCGCTTACGGGATAGGCGAAGATGAGGGGAAATCCCTCAATATAAATGCCGACACAGCCGCCGCAAAAATAGCCGCCGCCTTAGGAGCGGAAAAACTCGTTCTAATGACCGATGTTCGCGGTATCATGCGCGATGTAAATGACGAAACGTCCCTTATCAAATTTGTTGCAAGGTCTCAGCTGGAATCGCTTAAAAAAGAAGGAATTATCTCCAAAGGAATGATACCAAAGGTTGATTGCTGCGCTACGGCTTTATACGGCGGCGTTAAAAAAGCCCACATTATAGACGGCAGGCTTCCTCATGCCATATTAATCGAACTTTTCACAGATGAGGGTGTCGGGACTATGATTGAATAGCTAGACAAAAATCAAATAAAATTGTAAAAATATAAAAAGGTATAGAAATACAAGGAGGCCAGTTGGCGGAAAAAGATTTACGCATAAACGAGCAGATTCGTGCTAGGGAAGTTCGTCTAATCCGGGATGACGGTGACCAGGGCATTATGTCTGTTTCGCAGGCGTTGGAATTTGCCAAAGAAGCAGGTCTTGATCTTGTGGAAGTAGCGCCTCAGGCGGTACCCCCTGTTGTCAAGATTTTAGATTACGGCAAGTTTAGATTTGAAAATGAAAAAAGGCAGCGTGATTCCAAGAAAAAACAAAAACTTATTAAACTTAAGGAAATCAGAATGCAGCCTAAGATCGATGATCATGATCTTGATTTTAAATCGAAACACATAAAAGAATTTTTAAACGCCGGTAATAAGGTAAAAGTAACGATCCGTTTCCGAGGACGTGAACTTGCCCATACGGAACTTGGTTTTGATGTGATGAAAGACGTTCTTGCCCGTATTGAGGGAGAGTATGTAATGGATAAGCCGCCTGCAATGGAAGGGCGTTTTATGTCCATGGTCTTAAGTCCTAAAGGAAAAAAATAATTTTGAGAGGTAGCACAAATGCCAAAGATGAAAACTAAAAAAAGCGCGGCAAAGCGTTTTTCCTTTACCGGAACAGGTAAGGTAAAGTATAAAAAACAAAATCTGCGCCATATTCTGACTAAGAAGTCATCCAAGCGCAAAAGAGGTTTACGGCATGCAGGTATCTTATCTGAAGATAATGTACCGGTAATTAGAAAAAAGCTTTTACCTTACGGTTAAAGCATTAGTTTGATTTTTTATTTTAAAGAGGAAAGGATATGTCAAGAGCAGTAGACGGTTCAAAAAGAAAGAACCATCGTAAAAAAATTCTAAAACTTGCAAAAGGTTATTGGGGCAGAAGAAGCACAAACTTTAAAACCGCAAAAGATGCAGTTGCTAAATCATTAACTTATGCCTATCGTGACAGAAGGGACAGAAAGGGTGATTTCCGCCGCATTTGGATTATCAGAATTAATGCAGCCTGCCGCGAGTTGGGAATTTCTTATTCAAAGTTCATAGCGGGACTTGATAAAGCAGGTATAGCAATCAACCGGAAAGCATTAGCGTATCTTGCAACGGAAGATAAGGCGGCGTTTCAAGCGATTGCAGAAAAAGCAAAAACCGCGCTGGGAGTATAAAAAAACACGCTCAGCTAAAACGATGAGGGAGGGAAGTCGTGATTAGTCTTGAACAAGTTCAATTATTGGAAACGAAAGTCGCCAAAGCGATTGAGTATGTACAAAAGGTGACAGAAGAAAACTCTGCCCTTATTTCAGAGAGAGCGGGTCTTCTTTCAAAGCTTGAAGCAAATCAAAAACGTCTTGATGAACTTGAAGTGCTTGTTATGCGCTTTAAAGAAGATCAAGGCAGGATCGAGGGCGGTATTATTGCCGCTCTTGATCGCTTAAGCCAATTTGAAGAAGCTTTTGAAAACAGCTTAAAAGAAAAAACAGTAACTAAAAAACCTGCAAAAACTGCAAAACAAGAAGCTCCCGCTGCAAGAGAAGAAGCAAACTCTGTTTGTGCAAACCCTGTTTCTGCAAAAGAGTTTTTTGAAATTTCAAAACCTATCAGCGAAGAAAAAAAAGAAAATAACAGTAAAAAAGAAAATGCAGATGACGATGAAGCGGAACTTGATATTTTTTAGGGGAATTAATGGTCAATGAATTAAGTCTTGACATTCTTGGAACTTCTTTTTCAATAACAACAGACGAAGACGAAGTATATCTTGAGAAAATACTTGCTCAATATAAAACGGCAGTTACCAATACTCAGAATATTTCAGGAATTAAAGACCCTTTAAATATCGCTATTTTAACAGGCTTTCTGTTATGCGACGAGTTTAACAAAATAAAACAAAAACTTGATGAAGAAAGAGAAGCCAATGATAATTTGCAAAAAGCTGCTGATGATTGGGAAGAGCAGGAAGTAGAAGAGCGTACTGTTCGCTTAATTGCAAAACTGGAACACGCATTAAAATTATTCAGTGATGACAAGCGTTTATAAACTTTATAATCAAATTAAACATTATGAATGGGGATCCTCATTTTTATTACCTGATTTTTTGGGGCAGTTAAACGATAATAATTTACCATTTGCAGAAATGTGGATGGGGACACACAGCGGCGCTTCTTCGCAAATAGATAAAAACGGAAAAAAAGTAAACCTGACAGAGATTTCAGATGATTTGCCTTTCATGTTAAAATTACTTGCTGTCGAAAAAAATCTTTCTATTCAGGCTCACCCGGAAAAAGAAAAAGCAGTTTACGGTTTTCAATTAGAAGAAAAAAAAGGTATTTCTTTAACAGCTCATGACAGATGCTATAAAGACATGAATCAAAAATCTGAAATTATCTGCGCTCTTTCGCCTTTTAAATTGATGGCAGGTTTTAAAGAGTTTTCTTTAATTATAGAATCATTTGAAATGCTCTCTTACGCTGCACATCAGAAATCCGATTTTATTTTGTCATTAGTTAATTTGTTAAAAAATAATTTACTTTCAGATTTTTTTAAAAAACTTTTTTCTATCAGTAAAGACGATTTAGAATCTATTAGAAAAATTATTTTGTCGGAAAGTTTTTCTGATGATCAATGGGAGTTAATGAAACAATTTGCAGTTTCTTTTCCGCAAGACCCATGTTTTTTATCCCCTCTTTTTCTTAATATTCTTACGCTTCAGCCGGGACAAGCTGTTTTTATCCCCGCAGGAATTCTTCATGCTTATTTAAGCGGTTTTGGAGTAGAGCTTATGAATAACTCCGACAATGTTCTTCGCGGAGGATTAACATCAAAATATATTAATTTTGATGAATTACTGAAAATTTTAAAATTTGAAACATATATACCGCAGATTATTAATCCTGTTTCTGAAAATATTTTTTATTATGATGTTCCTTGCAATTATAAATTATCTGTAATAAAAGACGAGACATTACTTATCAGCAATGAAAATATTGCTTTCCCTGCTGTTTGCATTGTCACTGACGGGGAAGTATTTGCGGATAATATGCATTTTAAAAAAGGCGAATCGTTTTTTATTGCAAAAGAGACAGAACAATTGCCGCTAAAGGGAAAATTTACTCTTTATACGGCACATACAGCTAAAGAAGTATTTGAATCTATGTGAGGTGAAATGAAAATACTTGTAGATGCCGATTCATGTCCAAGACCTGCAAGAGAACTTATCCTTCGCAGAGCGTTAAAGATGGGTATCCGTATTATATTTGCCGCTAACCGTCAAATTCCGGATTCAGATGGAGCTGAGATGATCATCTGTCCTGTAACGGATAATTCTGCAGATGACAGAATCGCAGAATTAGCGGAAAAAGGCGATCTTGCTCTTACAAGAGATGTACCTCTTGCAAAGAGGCTTGTAGATAAAGAAGTAATAGTAATTGATGATCGCGGAAGAGCATTTACATCAGAAAATATAAATGAACTTTTATCTCTTAGAAATTTCGCAGTGGGTCTTGCAGATAACGGTCTTGAAACAGAAAGAACAGCAAATTACAGCAAGAAGGAATTAAAAACTTTCGCGGATGCACTGGATCGAATTTTAACAAAAATTACAATGAACTTAAAATAAAGGCAATTATGTTATACGTACCATGTGCAATTGCAATTCCGTGAAATGAATTAAATCTTAAAAACATAAAACCCAGTATTAATCCTGCAAAAACTGCATTTAAAAACCCCCAAGGACCTTCGTAAATGTGGCACAGTGCGAAAAGAGCTGATGAAAGAGCAAGAGCTGCAGGGGCGTTTAGGTTTAAATCTTCTCTTTTGGAAATTAAATAAAAGCGGAAAAAACTTTCTTCCATGTAGGCTGCAAAAAGACATGATATGCACAGGATTATCCAGCCTGCAGTGCCGGAGGGGGAGGGTAAGGTTATCAGGTTTTCTGCGTTTGTTAATGAAGCAATCAGAGAGACGGAAATGCCTGTAATTAAAAGAAGGGGCAATGTTATAATAAAGCCGATCAGGTCTTTTTTTCCGAATCTTATTATCCAGTATTCAAGCTTCCATTTTCTTGTGATTAAATACCAAATTAAGGCTATGGAAGGGATAAAAAAGAGCGAAATTCTTATAATTTCTGAATAAATAGAAAAAGATCCTGATTGCTGCGTTGTAATTACCGCCCCTCTAATTCCGGAAAAAAACAGGAGTATATAAAGAATTAGAGCTTCCAAATAAGCGGCCATTTTTCATTCCTTCATGCTTTCATGATATTGATAAATATATTATAATTTAATAGTACTTACAATGCAGTTCTGTAAGACGAAATTTTCCGGAAAATGAGGTAAATATTGATACAGTTTTTGATATTTGCAATTCTTCTACTCGTCATTCTTTTCTTTTTATTTAGATCTAAAAAAGAAAGTTCCGGTAATTGGATTCAATTTTATGCAAAAGGAAAAGAAGTAGGTTTTACCATCAAAGATATGGAGCAGATAAGGCGGCTCGTTTCTAATTGCAATATTTCCGATCCTATGCTGATTTTTAAATCTCAAAAACAATTTGAAAAAGTTGTCCGTTCAATGGTTCATGCCGTGCGGCTTTCAGGAGAGAGCAATGATCCGCAAACTCAAATTTTTCTTTCTAAACTTTTTGATTATTATAAAAGAATTGAAATGGCGGCTGCTGAAAGTAAAACACGTATTACTACATCACGGCAAATCAGCGAAGGGCAAACCTTGCGGATTTTAGTTCCCGGAACAGGTGTTTTTTCATCAGAAGTAATTAAAAATATAGGTAATTATCTTACAATCTCACGCCCTGTAAATTCAAAACTAACATCTGCGATGCAATGGCATGCATTAAAAATCTCAATTTATTTTTGGCGTGAAGATGATGCAGGTTATGTTTTTGATACTGAAGTTATCGATGAAGTTTTTTCAAAAGGAATCTCTTCTTTAAAAGTAGAGCACAATGATTCTCTTTTTAGGACACAAAAACGCAAATCCATGCGTATTAAATTTCAAAAACCCGCATTCCTTTATATGGTAAATGATGCAGAAAATCCTCATAGACTGGAGACAGCTGCGGGATTAAGATGTATGCTGGAAGATATTTCAGAGACAGGCTGTGCTTTTAGGGTTAACGGGCAGGCGACATCCGGTTTAAGATTAAAAGTGCAGTTCTCTCTTGATAAAGTTCCTATGTGCATGCCGGCTACAGTCCGTTCTGTGGATTATTATCAGGAAACAAATATGTCGATTGTTCATATGGAAGCCGATCCGCTTCCTGTTATTACACGTAACCGTATCTTATGTGAAGTGTTTAATTTATTGGAAGAAGAAGAAGACGAACTTCCGTTCAGGGTTATAGAAGAGGAAACTGCCGGGAAGGCTCCTGAGGAAGCACAAAATATTCCATCAAAACAAGAGGAGGCGATAAATGTATAAAAAATATTTTATCGTCTTAGAAAAAACAATTATTTTTTTATTTATATTTCTTGTTTTTACCGGTAATATTTTTTGTGAAAGTTCTTCTGAATCAATAGAAGATGAAGAAAATATAGTATATTTATATAACGAGATTAATAATATAAATGATCCTGATTTATTATGGGAACTTTTAAATGCAGTTCGTGATTCAGAAAAAAAAGCGGAAATTATTATAGCTCTTTCTAAATACGGAAAAGGAAAAAAAAGAACAATAGAAAATCTTAATAAATATCTTATGGAGATGAATAAATCGTTCAGAGAGGGAGGAATAGTTGATTATATCGTTGTATCAGCTTGTATTTCTGCAATTTTAGAATTGGCAGACGGCTCTTCTTATCCTGTTTTGTTAAATACGATCTGTTCAGGTTATCCTGAAGTTATTGCATTTGAGGCTCAAGGAGCGTTTGAATTAATTCCCGGTAACTTACAAAGATTCTTGTTAGATGTAATTGAAAAAAATCCTGATGATGAAAAATTTACCGCATTTAGAATTGTTTTAAACAGTGATATTTTAAATGAAAGATTGAGCATACTTGAACGCGGTCTGTTAGCCGAAATTGCTCTTGAATACAGTCTTCGTGCAGACAGAAACAATGCTGATTTGCTTGAAATGCGCTATGATGCAGTTTTAATGCTTACGCGTTTGCAATGGAAGCGCGCAAACACACTTGCTATAAGCCATTATCATTATATTTTAATTGATTTTCAAAAAGGGATAGTTACTAAAGAACGTTTTATAGATTCGATTTTATGTCTTGGCGCTGTCGGAAATTCAGATGCCGCGTTAGTGCTTGGTTTGCAATTAGGTTTAAGAAATATTAGAACAGAAAGAACAGGCGAATTTGACCCTGAAATAATTCAGGCGATAGTCGAAGCACTTGGTCTTATCGGTGATAAGGCCGCTTATGAACATTTACTCAATGTCACTATTTTACCGTACCCCGATTATATCATTGCTGAAGCAAGGGAGGCGATTTCCCGCCTTAAGTGGTAATCAAATGAAAAACATTTTTATTTCTCCTCTTTTATGTATCGCAGTATCTGCGGCTTTTGGTTTTTATTTTCTATCTTCCGCTCATGCTGCATTTACAATCACTGTATTGTTAATTGCTCTTTTTATTTTTTCTTTTTTACGCGTTTTATCAAGTGATATAGTGCAGGAAAAGTTTATAATAATTGAGTTTAACTCAAAGCAGTCTAGCCGTAAATTATTGCAGATAACAACATTATGTGCCGCTTTTTGCTTTATAGGTCTCTTTTTTGGAATATGCGCCGCAGATGCAGGAAAAAATGCAATCAGTTTCGGCATTCCGGAAAATAAAATAACTGCTGTAGAAGGAATACTTTTGGAAGATCCGAGAGTACTTGGAAACGGAAATGTTTTAGTATCTTTATCGCTAAAGCGCAGTTTTTCCAATCCGAAAACAGGCGAAAAAATTCAAGTGAGCAGTTCCGGTGAAATAACGCTTTTCTTTTCGCAAGAGAGTACGCAAAAACTGCGCGAGTTTGGAAGGGGGGTAAGGATTTTCGCAGAAGGTAACTTAAAAACTAATGACAGAGGTTATACTTTTAATGCTTCTTCATTGCACATAACAAAACCTGCGTCCGCAATTGAGAAGATGCGTACAAGTATCAGATTAAATCTAATAAATCGTTTTGACAAAAAAGCATGGGGAGGTCTTGCTCTTGCCTTGCTTGTAGGTATAAGGGATAATCTTGATTCAAGTTTTACTTCTGTTTACAGGGATGCAGGTCTTTCTTACATTCTTGCATTGTCGGGGATGCATCTTGCAATAATCGCCGCTATAATTGCATTTTTATTAAAGAAACCGTTCGGGCTTAAGGCCGCATCAATTATAGGTGCTGTAATTATCAGTCTGTATTGTTTATTTGTCGGACCTATGCCAAGCCTTATTAGATCGGCGATTATGTATCTGTTAGGTGTAATGACAGTTCTTTTTGCACTGCCTAAAAAATCATTATCAATTTTATGTCTTTCTTTTTTAATTCAAATAATTATAACCCCCTCTTGCGGAAACTCTCTTTCATTTATTTTATCATATCTTGCATTACTTGGAATTTTAATTACAAGCCGTCATGTTTCCGCTTTACTAAACGGAATTATTCCGGATTTTATTTTGAACCCTCTCTCGCTTTCTATTGGTGCATTTTTAGCAACGGCAGGAGTTTGCGGTTATTTCTTTGGAATAATCTCGCCGATAGGAATTATTGCGGGTCTTTTAATAGTCCCTCTCACAACGGTATTTATGATTGGCGGAATTATTTATTTAGTGTTAGACCTTTTCTCAATTTCTGCATTTCTTGGGTATCCGCTTTTCTGGCTGTACCGATTAATGGAAATAATTTCTTCTATTGCAGGAAAAGTTCCTGGTATTAAAATAAATTATATAATTGTTCTGGTATCATCAATTATAATACTGATATTGATTGCGGTCTTTGATTACAAATACCGCAAATCACTGGTAAATTTAAAACCATTTCCTTTATAATAATAAATATGCTTAACTACAATTCAACAGCCGAATTACGCGCATTTCTTGACAAAGAAGGGCTTGGCATGCAGAAAAGATTCGGGCAGAATTTTTTAATAAATCCGCAGATTAGACAAACATTAGCAGATCAATTAGATATTAAAAACGGCAGTGAGGTATGGGAAATAGGACCCGGACTTGGTGCAATGACAGCTCTCCTTCTTGAAAAAGGTTTTACAGTAAATGCTTTTGAAATTGATAAAGGTTTTATCCGTATTTTAAAACAAATGTTCGCAAGCGTAGATCGTTTCAGGCTTTTTGAAGGTGATGTTCTTAAAACATGGAACAAATGCGAAAGCAATGCTTCGTTTCTTTTAGGAAATCTCCCTTACAATGTTGCATCTGTATTATTGGCAGACTTAATTGAAAACGGGAAAACATTTTCGCGTATGGTTGTAACTGTGCAAAAAGAAGTTGCACTGCGTATGGCAGCCTCTGCCGGTTCTCCCGACTATTCATCGTTTTCGGTGTTATGCGCTTCTGTTTACAAAGTAAAACCATTGATGATAATTCGGCCTTCTTCTTTTTATCCTCAGCCGAATGTGGATAGTATGGGCGTTCTTTTTGAAAAAAAAGATTCATACGAATACCCGGAAATATTTTATCCGTTAGTCCGCTCTCTTTTTGCATCAAGGCGTAAAACTGTCAAAAATAATCTTTTAACATTTCTTTCCGGAGCTTCAAGTAAATTAAAGTCAGAAAATGATATTTCTTGCTTATGCAAAGAAATTTTGTATGAAAATGCCTTAAACGGCAGCGAAAGGGCAGAAAATCTGGAGATTGAAACATTTTTGTCTCTTGCAAAAACCATTGATAATATGCGATTATCTAAATAAGAATGCACAAACAAAGTTTGACGATTGCCGGTAACATTGAAAGAATTGAAGAGCGTCTTATAAGAGCCTGCGATCGTGCAGGAAGAAAACGCGTGGAAGTTACTTTGATGGGTGTTTCTAAATTTGTGCCTATAACAAATATCAAAGAAGCGTTCAATGCGGGAATTAGGTGTTTCGGAGAAAGCAGGGTAAAAGAAGCAACAGAAAAATTTGCCGATTACAATGATATTTTTCCGGGAATGAAACTTCATTTAATCGGCGCTTTGCAGCGTAACAAAGCAAAAAATGCGCTTGCTTTTTTTGATTGCATTCAATCGGTTGACAGGCTTGAACTTATCGAAGAGCTGCTCAAAAATTCTTCGATGCGCAAAATACCGTTGGAAGTTTTACTTGAATTGCACACAGGAGAAGAAACAAAGACAGGTTTTGCCGATACTGATTCTCTTTGCCGTGCAGTTGATTTATTAGCAGGTTCTGAAAACTTAAAAATAGCAGGGCTTATGACTATGGCGCCTTTTACAGCGGATGCTCAATTGATTCGCTCATCTTTCAGGCAGGTTGCAGGCGCACAAAAGGAGCTTGAAAAATGTTTTCCGAAAGAAAACTTTTCTTGTTTAAGCATGGGAATGTCAAATGATTTTGAAATTGCCGTTGAAGAAGGCTCAACACTTATCAGAATAGGCAGTGCAATTTTTAATGAAAGTTAAAGAAAAATGAAAAAAATATTTTTTTTGTTAATAATTTTTTCTCTTTTATTGCCTTCTTTAAATAAACATAGTTTTCAGATATCGGCTCAGCAAACTCGAATCCAACCAAACGAATTTGACAATATTAAAATACCGGGGTGGGCAAAAGACCTTCGCCGTTTTGACATAATTACATTCGGAGTTTTTCCGTTTTCAATGTTTTTTGTAACATTTGCTACAGATATGATCCGCTGGTATAATGCAAACGGTTTAAACATTTCAGAAGATGGACGGCGTTATGCGCCATGGCCTTTAAAATCGGCAGGTGCTGTAGAAATGTCAACCGATGAACACTTTAGAACAATTCTAATAGCAGCAGGAGTATCTCTTGTTATCGCGTTTATTGATTATATGATTGTAAGAATAAAACGAAACAATGAACGAAAACGGATGGAAAGCATACCTGTAGGTTCTGTAGAAATTGAGAGAAGACCAATTTCAGTTCCTGAAGATGAAGACACAGGTTTGAATGATATGGAACAATAATGCCTTGTATATCTTATATTGTTAAAGAAAATCTTTCTTTACGGCTTGACCGTTTTATTTCAGAAAACTTAAAATTACTTACGCGGTCTCAAATAAAGACTAGAAACTTAAAAGCAGTATTAAACGGAAAAGAAGTAAAACTTTCACATTTTGTAAAACAAGGCGATATTCTTGAATTGAACTGGGATGATCTTATTCCTTCTTATATTATCCCGCAGGATATTCCGCTTGAAGTAATATATGAAGATGAAAGATGCATTGTGATTAATAAAGAGCAAGGAATGGTTGTTCATCCGGGAGCGGGAAACAGGCAAGGCACTTTAGCAAACGCGCTTTTTTTCAGAAAGCAGATAAAAAATGAACTAATAAATATCAGTCTTAATAATGATTACCGTCCCGGAATAGTGCACAGGCTTGATAAAGAGACATCCGGTGTTATTATCGCCGCTTGGGATGAGCAGGCTCTCCTTTTTTTATGCGAACAATTTAAAACAAGAAAGGTTAAAAAAAATTATATTGCAATTGTATGCGGCTCTCCTAAAGAAAGAAAAGGGTGTATTGAAACATTTATTGCAAGAGACCCGAAAAACAGAAAGCGTTTTACAGTTTCACCTAACGGAAAGCGTGCTATCACTTTTTATAAAGTAATTAAAAAGTGGCAAGATTATTCGCTTCTTCTTCTGCGTCCTAAAACGGGGCGCACCCATCAGCTACGTGTTCATCTGCGCCATCTTGGAACTCCGATCTTAGGCGATGCTGTATACGGTTTTAAGGATACTCAGTTTCCGGAGGCGGCAATGATGCTTCACTCAAAGCGATTGGAAATAATTTTGCCGGGACAGGCAGAGAAGAGCGTCTTTAAAACTGATGTTCCCATGCGTTTTCTTTCGGTAATTGAAAAGTTAAATAAAAAAGAAGGCGCACATGGATAAACCGTATGTATTAAAAGAAACAGATGATTATGCGGTTGTTTTTAAACCTGCAAAAATGCATTGCACTTATACCAAACCAAAAACAGGTGATGCTTCCGATATAGAGAACATAACGCTTCATGAATGGTTTATACAGAAATGCCCTTGCGTTTTTGATATTATGCATCGGCTTGATTATGAAACGAACGGGCTTGTTTTATTTGCAAAAAGCGAAAAGAGTTATTATTTTTTTAAAACAGCGCAGGACAAAAATGAATTTGTTAAGGAATATTCTGCTGTATGTATCAAGTCAAACGATACATTTCTTGAAGGATTTCCGCAGAATGAAAATTATAATTGTGCAAAAGAAACTTTATTAATTGCCGGTTCATTTCCATTAATGATAGAAAGTTACTTCCGTCCTTTCGGACCTGGCAGAAAGCAAGTGCGCCCTGTAATTGAAGACGGAAAAAAACATAAAGAGATTGCAAGCGACAAGGGCGGTTTTTATCAGTCAGAGATAATTAATATTGAAGAAATGAAAAGCAGCGATCAATTTAAATTTACAGTGAGGATAAAAAGAGGTTTTCGTCATCAGATACGGTGTCATTTATGCTGGATTGGTTTTCCGATACTGGGAGATCCTCTTTATTCCTGTTCTTCAACTAACGTTCTATCTTTGCGTTCTCATGCGCTTTTTTTTCCTGAACCTTCAAACGGGAAGAGGGCGGAGTACAGGATTGATGCAATCACAGAAGAAATTCCATTGCAGGATCGATAATTGTGTTATTAAAAAAGCTTGTCACATCTGTTTTTTTCTTATATTCTTATTAACATATGACAATAAGAATGGATTCCCTTATCAATGCAATAACAAAAGCACTGGATACAGTAGAAAAAGAACTGCTTGGAGCAAGCACCAATCACGGCAAAAGAATTGCAATTCTTTGTGCAAAAATGGGAAAATTGCTTGGAAAAAATAATGATGAATTAAGAGGTTTAACAAATTGCGCTCTTTTACATGACAACGCTCTCACAGAATATATTTTGGCTTCCCGTGCAAGCGGGCATTACGATTCAACAATGAAAAAACATTGTGAATACGGTCAGAGAAATGTTGACATTTTAAATTTTAATACAAATATAAAAGATTTTATTCTGTATCATCATGAAAGAGCAGACGGCAAAGGACCTTATGGAATTTGCGAAGGACAAGGACCGATAGAAGCGGAGCTGATTGCAATTGCCGATTCAATAGATGTTTCTTTTCATTTGCAGAGATTAAAACAAGAAGAGTTAAATAATGTTATTAAGGTTATTAAAGAAAAAACCGGAAGTAGATTCGGGAAAATTGCAGCAGATACGATGTTAGATGTCATGGATTGGCAAATGATCGAATCTTTAAAGGATGATGTTATAAATGAAACCGCTTCTGTCTTTTTAACTCCATGGGTTTTAGATGTTGAAGATAAATTTATTTTTAATCTTGTTAAGTTTATAACAAAAATAATCGACTATAAATCGGTTTTTACCGAACATCATTCAACTCAAATTGCAAATATTGCTTGGTTTATGGGAGAATATTATAAATACGATCAAACGCAAAAAGCAAAACTTTATCTTGCGGCAGCCTTGCATGATATAGGAAAACTTGATACGCCTTCTGCAATTCTGGAAAAACCCGGAAAGCTTACAGACGAAGAATATATAATAATAAAAGAGCATGTATATAAAACTTGGGAACTATTAAAAGATATCGAAGGATTCAATGATATTTGCGCGTGGGCTTCAAACCACCATGAAAAATTAACAGGGAATGGCTATCCTTTCGGCAAAAAAGCAGATGAGTTGGATTTTAATTCAAGGCTTATGTCTTGTATTGATGTGTATCAGGCGGTAAGCGAAGTTCGTCCTTATCATCCTAAAAGGAATCACGAAAGTTCCATGCAAATACTTTATAAAATGGCAGATGACGGCGCATTGGATAAAAATATAGTTAATGATTTATCGATAGCCCTTGCCCCCTTTGATGCAAACGGGCTTCCTTCTCCGGAAATAATTTAAGAGAATCTATCGCCAAGACGCGGAGTATTGCGCGACTTGGCGATAAAAAAATCTTTTCTTAAATCCCGAATAATTTTATCCCTTCGCCGGGAAATTTTTCTTTTACTTTTTTTATCGCACGCTGTATACCTTGCGCTTCTTCTTCTTCGCACCAAATGATAAGCGCGAAATTTTCTTCCGGCCAGACTGCCGTTCCCATGCGGGGACCGCAGGCGCCGACCCCGTATATGTTTGGAATCATTGTGTAATGTTTTCCAACTCCCTCTTTGTTAAGAGCCTCAATTATATTTTCTTCTACCGAGCGGTTTGCAATTATTTCTAAACGGATCATTCTTCCTCCATAATGCAGCCTTCACTAACCATTGCGGAGGTTGCTATTTTTAATTTTGCGCGCCCTTCGCCGGCGGCGATTTTGTCGCGTCTTTCCTGTGCTTTGCTTGCGCGTTTATCTGAATATTTATTAATAATAGCATACATTACAGGCATCAGGAATAATGTCATCAATGTTCCGAATGAAAGACCGCCGAGTACGGTTTTTCCTATCGGAGCTACCAATTCTGTTCCTTCGCCGGGGAAGAATGCCATCGGTACAAGACCAAGTACTGTAGTAACAGTTGTCATTAAAATCGGGCGCAAACGGCTGCGGGCGGCTTCTATAATAGCTTCATTTAACGGATAGCCTCTTTTGCGAAGAAGGTTTGTGTAATCAACAAGGATGATACCGTTGTTTGTAATGATTCCGATCAAAACTAAAAGCCCGACTGCGGTAAGCACATTAAAGATTGTGTCTGTAATTAAATAGATCGCTACAATTCCGATAACAGAGAGCGGGATTGTAAGGATGATAATAAAAGGAGAGCGGAATGATTCAAAAAGGCTCGCCATTATTCCGAAGACAAGGAATATTGCAATGACGCAGATTAAAATAAATCTGCTGAACATTTTGATCATATCTGCGTTGGCTCCGCCGTATTCAATTATTACATCATCTTCTATTGGAATTTCCCTTCTCATTAAATCTTCCACAAGCGATTGCAATTGATTTGTTTTTGCTCCGGGTCTTGCTCCTGCCGTTACGTGAATAACCCTGCTCTGATTTTCCCGGCTGATGGAAAGAGGACCTGTACCTTCCTGATAATGAACAAAACTTGAAAGCGGAACTCTTCCTGCCATCTGACTGTTTATAAAAATATTATCAAGAGAAGGCAGTGTGTTACGATCAGCTTCTGCAAGGATTAAAATTACATCGTAATCTTTTCCGCTTGCTTTATATTTTGTTGCCGTAACACCGTCTACAGCCGCTCTTATTTCATTTCCTATTGTTAAAGCGTTAAGACCAAGTGCGTACATTTTTTGCCTGTCAAGAACAATTTCGTATTGAGGTAAGCCGTCACGCAAATCAACCGACGGCTCTGTTACATATTCGGAAAGATGCTCTTTAAGAAGCATTGACATCCTCTCTCCGATTTCTTTTCCTTTCTGTAAATTGTCTGTGCGTAAAATTATATCGACAGTATTTCCTCCTCCCATCATGCCGCCCATTCCGCCGCCGAATGAAAACATTACACCGGGGAATTGGTTAAAGTAAGGGCGCAGCATATCCTGTATTTCATTTGCAGTTTCAATCCTTTGCGAAAATTCAGGCAGATTGATTCGCAGCGATCCTGAATTGGAACTGTTTCCGCCGAAACCCATAAAACCGCCTCCGCCTGCGCGAAGAACTATTCTTTTATAACCTTTTACTTCTCTTTCAACAATAATTTGCAATTGCCTTAATACAGCTTCAGTTTCCTGTAAAGCCGTTCCCATAGGGAGTGTTGCCGTAATATTGACGTTATCGCTTTCCTGCTGAGGCATAAACTCCCATCCGATAATCTGAATAAGTATTATACTTATTACAAGTAATACAGATAAAACAGAAATGACTAATAATTTTTTATTTAAAACTTTTCTTACAGCATTTTTATATTTTGTTTCCAGCCAAATAAAAAAGTTTTCAAACTTTGAATCAACTTTTGCAAGAATGCCTTTTAACGGCACTTGTTTGCGCGTAACAATCGGAAGGTAATGGCTGCAAAGAACAGGAACAAGGAAAATCGCCGTAAACAATGATATGCCAAGCGATATTACAACTGTAAATGCCAATCCCGAAAATAATTCGCCTGCTAATTCCAAAAGCCCTTGGAACATTACAAGAGGGGCAAAAACACAAATTGTTGTAACAGTAGAGGCAGTGATCGCAACAATCATTTCTGAAGTGCCAATAACAGAAGCGGTTTTTAATTTCGCGCCTTTCTCGCGGTATTTGTAAATGTTTTCCAAAATGACAATTGAATTGTCAATCAACATACCAATTCCAAGAATAAGCCCCGCCATAGTCATAAGATTTAATGTTAAACCCCAGAAGTACATTAAAAGCATCGTTATTATAACAGAGACAGGAATACTTATACCGATAATGATAGTCGGCTTTAAAGATCGTAAAAATAAAAACAATGTAAAAATTGCAAGGAATGCACCCATAAAAGCGGTTGATGTTACCTGATTAAGAGAATTTTCTATCATATCTGTTGTATTAAAAAGTTCTGTAATTCTTATATCAGGAGGCAGTTCGCGCGATATTTTTTCTATTCTTGCACGCAAATCTTTTGCGGTTTGCACAGAATTTTTTCCGCTTTGTTTTTGTACGCTCAAAGATACCGCAGGCTGCCCGTTGACAAGAACAACACTTGATTCATCTTTGTATCCTTCAAAAACATCTGCAAGGTCTCTTAAATAAATTTGACGAGGCAAACCTCCGCCCCTGTATGAAATTACCGTATTTTTTAATTGATCGAGCGATGTATATTCGCCCATTGTTGTCAGAATGTAAGACATTCCGCCTTCTGTAATTGTTCCTGCCGATGTTTGAATATTCTGCACATAAATCATTTGCTGTAACTGCGTAATTGTAATGCCGTATGCTTCAAGACGGCTTTGCGGAATTTCTACACGTATTATTTTTTCTCTTCCGCCGTCAACTGAAGCTGTCGCTATACCGGGTGTTTGCTCAATACGGGGGACTATCGTATCCTCTGAAATTTCGCGTAACTCTTCCGGCGTGCGTCTGTCTGATGTTACCATAAGTCCCATAATGGGGATCATTGACGGATCAAATTTAAAAATCATCGGTGTATCAGAGCCGCTTGGCAAATAATTTCTGATTCTGTCAAGCAAGTCACGTATGGAATTTGATGCGTCTGACATATCAGTTCCGTAAGTAAATTCCATAATAACCAAACTTGATCCTTTGCTTGATGTGGAAGATATTTTTTCCAAACCCGATGCGCTTGACAAAGTTGCTTCTAAAAACCGCGTAACAGAACGTTCTACCTCTTCAGGACCTGCGCCCGAATATGATGTATAAACTGCCATAATCGGCGGATTGATTTCAGGATACAGATCGATAGGAAGGTTTACCATTGCGAAAATACCAAGACCAATCAGGAGAACGAATATTACAAAAATTGTTGTAGGACGTGCAACGACACTTTTAACCATGCTCATATTTTTTTCTCCGTTACGCTAATTTGATGTACCAAGCGGGGAGGTGCGCTCAATAACATTTACTCTAAAACCGTCATCAAGCAAGGTTTGTCCTCTGATTACAATTTCTTCGTTAGGGTCTAATCCTTTTGTAATTTCCGCAACTCCGTCGATTAAGATACCGGGAACAACAATCCGTTTTTTTACAATGTAATTTTCAGGATTTACTGTATCATGTTCTATTACATATACATATTGCTCTCCGAATCTGTTAATTACAGCTGCAGCAGGAATTTTTACGATATTATTTTTTCGCTCTGTAATAAGGCGCACCTTTGCAAACATTCCCGGTTTTAATCTTCCCGTTGTATCGCTTGCATTCACGCGTACTTCCATCGTTCTGGATGCAAGATCGACAGTAGGAGATACTTCGCTTATACTTCCGTGAAAAATTTCTCCCGGCCATGCATCAAGAGTGATCTCGCACGGCAAGTTCATTGATATTCTTGATATAAAACGTTCCGCTATATTAAGGCGGATCTCAAGACCTCCGCCGCCTGCAATGCGTGCTATGGGAACCGCCTGGCTTATCATCATCCCGACTTGTGCAGGCAGCATTGTAATAGTCCCTCTTATCGGGGCTGTAACAATACTTTGCCTGAATGTCATTCCGGGACGAGAAGGATCAACTGCCGCTATACTGTCGCCTCTGTTTACTATGCTGCCGACAGAAACATAAAGTTCTGTTATCTTTCCTGCGGCATCCGAATAAGCGTCAATTGTCGATCCTGCATAAATGTCACCTGACAAAGTGATATAATCTTGAATTTGCCCTTGAACCGCTAAAACAGTGTTGACTGCAAAAACGGGCGCTTCCGCAACTGTTTCAGTTTTTTCTTCCTTAGAAAAAATCCCTTTTATTTTATCGCAGCCGGAAAAAATTAATCCTGCCGTTATAAAAAGTAAAATCAAGTTAAATATAATTATTTTTTTTGTTTTCATTTATCTGCTCCTTTTTGAAAGTGTGCCGAACGGAACACCGATGGAATATTCAAGGTCTATAAGACCGTTAAGGTAATTAAATTGCTGTTCAAGTAATTGAACGCGCGCCTGATGAAGTGATTGCTGTGCATTTTGAACCTGAAAGTAATCTTGTAAGCCCGCTCTGTACGCTTCTTCTGTTAAACGGTATGATTGCTCTGCAAGGGCAACAGTCTGCGTTAATGCTTCTGTATTTATCCTTGTTCTTTCAAGCGACAGTACAATATTGGAAACTTCTATTTCTGTTCCCATAATCATTTGCGCTAAACCGATGTTTACAGTTTTAATTTGATCATCTAAATTTTTAATTGCTTGAAAATCTGTGCTGAACGGAATTAAACTATGCACTCGAAGTGCAAATGTAATCGAAAAAGAACCGGAATTCCTCCAGTCATCATTATTACCGAACCAAGAATCTTTCCACGGGTCTTTTATAAATGCAGATGTATTATTCCAGCTTAAACTTAAAGCAGGTGTTAGCGAAAAAATCTGCGCCCTGCGTGCGCTTTGCATCATAAGAACCGTATGCCTTAATTCCTGAATATCAGGTTTTCCCGAAGCTGCTTTTGAAATCATTTCTGCGATATCAAGCGGGATAAAATTAATACTGTCTGATATGGGAATAAGTTCAAATTGAGTCCGATAATCCATTCCTAAAAACATGGCAAACTGCATCATGGAAAGTTTTATTCCGTTTTCTATTTGATCCATTACAGGACGCATATTTTCTCTTGCAACACGCGCCTGCAGTAAAACAAGTTCCGGTGCAAGACCCGCATTATAATTCGCCTGCGCCATTTGCACCTGACGATCTACATTTGCAATAGTGACATGCATAAGCGCCAGGTTTTCCTGCAATAAAAGCATATTATGATACGCTTTTCTTACATCACGTTCCAATTGCAGTTTTGCTTTTTCATAACTTAGAAGACCTGTTTCGTAATCAAGACGCAGCCGTTTTATATTTTCAAACATTGCAGCGCTGATGTTAAGCGAAATTTGAATATTGCCTACAACATGCCATTGAGACATAGAGATAGGATCGCTGACAAAAAATGTAGGTCCAATCATTCCGTTTATTCCTTCAACTTGAAACGGCGTACCTGTACCGGGTATTGCTCTTGTAATGACAGTTTCTCCCTGTTCATTATCCCTGTTTAAAATGCCTGCAACCGTTATGTTAGGGATAAATTGATTCCACGACAAAGAAGATGCGCGCCTCTTTGTATCCAATCCCGTTTTTGAAGATTCAAGCCCCAGATTGTTTTTGAGTGCAAGATCAACCGCTTGATCGGGTGTTAAACGCAAAGGCGATCCTGTTGATTGATTTACCCCGTTGTTGTTTGCCTGCTGCACTTGGCTGTTCAGCTCCTGGCTGTGCAGTGTTGCAGATAACAACACGATCATTAACAAGCAGAAAGGTATTACCAGTCTTTTTGCCCAAACATAGTTTGAGTACCGCCCGTTTTTTTGTTTTTGATTCATAAACTGACTCCTGTTTTAAGTCCGCACGCTTCATTAAGAGCGTTTTTTGCGCAACTTTTAAATTCCTTCCGCTGAAACACGCGAAGGGAGACCGGCATTACTGCCCGGTCTTCTGTGCAATAGATTACAATATAATCTTTTTTTATCATCTGATAAAGCCCCCAAGCCCTAATGTAATAAATTTATATAACACTCTAATATCATTATTTTGTATATCAGAGTTAACATTTTTGTCCTTAATAAAACTATTAGCAGGATGAGTTAAAATATTTATTAATAAAAATAAAATCCAATTAGAAAAACGCCTCTTGTCATCTTCTTCTGCCGCTTCTTCCATGTTTCGCGTAATGTCAATATCTTCAAAAAGTCTGAAAATCTCCATGTTTTTATCGGGCTTACCGAGATCAAGTTTGCGCGTGCGTATCCAATCCATCGCGATAAGTATTTCCGGTCTTGATCGAAGATAAACGGTAATAGAAAAAAGCCCGAAGTATAACTGCTGTGCAGTATCGGAAGATAAGCTGATACCCATGCGCGCAAAAGAAATTATCCGCGCAAACTCGGTTGTAAAAAGGCGGCGCAGCATATCTTTTTTATTTTTAAAATGTCCGTAAAGACTGCTTTTGGAAAGCCCAAGACGTTTAGCAACCATCTCCATTGATACATCCCAGGGACCGGCTTCTGCAACAGCTTCCGCAACCGCTTTAAAAAACGGTTCGGGCTCGGAATTAAGTTCCATTTTTTCTATCTGTTTTTCAAGTTCATCAAAATTCTGCACGCAAACAGGATCATCATTAGCCCAATGCAGACCTTTAATTATGATTTTATAAATCGTATCAATAATATTTTGAATATCATTGACACTTGGCTTTTTTTTCATGGTTTTATTAATTTTATGAAAATGCGACATAAAAAAAGTGAGGGTAGCAAAAACAAGCCGGATTATTTTTGCTTCCGAGCTTTGATCGGGATTTTTCTCGTTAGAATAATCAGAATGAATAAAATACTTTCTTTCAACTACGCGCTGAAAAACAGACATATCAGCTCCGCGATCTTTTAGTTTCTGCGATATTATGCTGCCGTCAATATTTCGTTCATAAATATTCATCAAAGAAAAAATGAGCGCGTATACATTCTGTGCAAAAAAACCTGCAACGCTTTTTACGATAATATAAATCCCCTTATCGGTGTCTTTTTCCTGCAATGCCGCGTTAAAATCCTCTCTGATACAGGAAGCAAAATCATCAAGGAACTTGTCTGACATTGCGGAAATCAGCGCCTGTTTGCTGTCAAAATGGCGGTAAAAAGCCGGTTTACTCACCTTTAATTCGCATGCAAGCTGCGAGAGACTGGTTTTTCTGTAAAAATTGCGCCCCCATACTTTAAAAGCCGCATCTACTATTTCTATCTTTGTCATGTTAACGACCGTTCGGTAACTATAACTATAACAATGATTTCCCTATTTGGCAACAAATATTTAATAAATTTTTAATAAAATTTAAGTATGTTATAAGGTCTGTAAATATTTTAAAAAAAGCAATAATCTCTCCTAAATTTGCCATTTTTCTTCCCCAAATATTGAAATTTATCAAAAATGTTTGATAAAATCCCTGTTTACTATTGCTTAAGATATTCATTTCTTATAAAATAATGTTGAGTAAGTTTGCCTTGCTGAAAATCTGCCCGGTTTTTTGCATGGGAGGGGGAAAAACTGAAGAAACTCGCTATAGCTATGCTCATTTTGAGCATAGGGTTATTAATCCAAGTACCTGTAATCTCAGCCCAAGAAGAACCGCCGGAACAAGTTCCCGCTGCCGCGCTTCCGGAAGAAGATCCCTTAAGAGCGGCTGAATTAGAGATGGCAATCAGAGACACCCCAAATGCCGCAAGAGCATCAGGTTCTTCAGTTTGGCCTGTAATAAGAATGATTATTGTTCTTGCCCTTGTAGCGGTTGCGATTTACGGTCTTATCTTTCTATTAAAAAAAGCTCAAAGAAAACCCGCTAGCAATGATCCGTTTTTAAAAGTATTAGCAAGCACCCACATTGATTCTAACCGTTATGTGCACATAGTTTCTGTCGGAAGCAGGGCATGGCTTATCGGCTCAGGCGATAACGGTTCTAATCTAATAAGCGAAATTGATGATAAAGAAATAATTGATGCAATGCAGTTAGAAGATTCCAGAAAGAGCGAAGAAAAAACAGGGCGTCTGCCTGATTTTTTAGCGATGATGCGCCGTATCGGCTGGCGTGCTAACACTCAAACCCCAAATGCTGACGATATCCGAAAACGCCGTGAAAGAATGAAAGGGATGTGATGCCGATGATTAATTATTTGCACATAATTTTTAAACGCAAACAATCTCAAACAAGAAGAATAAATTTCAAGTTTGCATTTATTTGTTTTGTGCTGATCTTTTTATCTTTCCCTGTTGCGTCTAACGCGCAGGAAGGTGTGTTTCCTGATATGTCGGTGCAAGGGACAATGAATATACCCTCCCCTCCGCCTCCGCCTGCTATTCCTTTTATCGATCTTAGTGTGCGCAACCCTCAGGGCGGACAGGAAGTCGCTTTTTCTTTGCAGATACTTCTTCTTTTAACAATTCTTTCTCTTGCTCCCAGTATTATTATTTTAATGACAAGTTTCTTGCGTGTTGCGATTGTTTTAGATTTTATCAAGCGCGCTCTTTCTTTGCAGCAGGTTCCTCCGAATCAAGTTTTAATGGGAATCGCTCTTTTCTTAACAGTTTTTATAATGTGGCCTACATTCAGCGATATTTATAATAATTCGATTCAACCTCTTTCTGCAGGAGAGCTCTCTGTTCAAAACGCGTACAGAGAAGCGGAGGCTCCGTTAAGAAGGTTTATGTTCAGCCAGATGAATAACCGCACAGAGAACATACAGCTTTTTATGGCAATGCGGGGGCTTGATCGTCCCACGACTTTAGCAGATGTTCCGACTTATGTTTTAATTCCCGCTTTCATTTTAAGCGAGCTTACCGTTGCATTTAAAATAGGAATATTACTTTTTATTCCTTTCATTGTAATTGACATGGTTGTTGCAAGCACTCTCATGTCTATGGGTATGATCATGCTTCCCCCGATTATGATATCTATGCCTTTTAAATTAATTTTATTCGTCCTTGTAGACGGATGGAGCTTATTGACGGATCAGATTGTCCGTTCTTTTTCATAGGAGAGTAAATGAGTATTGGTGATATTGTTTCCCTTTTACGCGGGGGTATTTATCAAGTTCTGATAATGGCAGCTCCTTTGCTGTTATCTGCATTAACGGTTGGATTAGTTATTGCGATTTTACAAGCGGCAACAACAATTCAAGAGCAGACGCTCACATTTGTTCCTAAAATGGCTGTGATATTAATTATGCTCGCTCTTTTAGGCGGATGGATGTTCGGGCAGTTAGGTGATTATACAACTCAATTGTTCAGTCAGATTCAAAATATGGCAAGATAGCCTGTTAAGGAAAAAAAGAAGATGGTTGACGGGGCGATTTTAAATAATATTCTCATTTTCGGACCGGTGTTCTTGCTTATCGCTGTCCGCGCTTTCGCCATGATTCAAGTTGCCCCTCTTCTTTCATCTGACGCGATTCCTCAGGCTGCAAAGTTTGCGCTTGCAGGGCTTGCCGCTTTTGCAGTCCTCCCGTCTGCGGAAGTTTTCATGGCGGATAACAATCCTCATTACGGGGCTGTCACCTTGCCCGGTGCAAGCGGGGAACCGGGAACGTTAAGCGATTTACGGTATGAAGTTTTTTCTTTGCGCTTCGGCTTGCTTATTATAGGAGAGGCGATAATCGGAATCATTCTTGGGTTTTATTTAACAATAATTTTTGCCGCTTTTTCTACCGCAGGTCAGTTTTTCTCTTTGCAAATGGGTTTCGGCGCATCTGAAACTTTTGACCCTGTAGCGCAAGTTGAAAACCCTCTTATGGGTCAATACTTCAATCTTGTTTCTATGTTGATTTTTATTTCAATCGGCGGTTTTAGTCAGATGTTCCTCGGCGGTTTTTGGCGTTCAGTGCAGACTATTAATATTATCTCTCTTATAGACGGAAGAGAATCTGTTGTGATGATGCTCGCTTCAGGATTATCGCGGCTTTTTTTAGACGCGATTATTATTTCAACGCCGATTTTAGGCACACTTTTTTTAACGTCTCTTACAACAGGATTAATCTCTAAAGCCGCTCCTCAAATTAATATTCTCTCTGAAGGTTTCCCCATATCAATCATAACTGCGTTCCTGTTATTATTTGCATCTCTTCCCTTTATGATCGAAGCGTTCTCCCGCGTTCTTGATGCAGGATTTAACAGTATTCAAACCCTCTACATTCAAATCGGCAGACCAATCACAGGAGAGGGAATATGAAAAAGAAAAACGAATTATTATTCTTAGATAAAAATTTTTTATTCATTGACTTACAGTGGTTTGCTGACGATGACGATGATCCGGATGCCGCAGGGAAACACATTGAAGCGACAGATACTAAACTGCGCAAGCTCCGTGATGAAGAAGGGCAGGTTCCGAAAAGCAATGAGTTAGTCGGCGCTATCGGTTTATTTCTGTGCGCATTGGTTTTAGTTTTTACAGCTCCTTCCATGCTTCGCAATTGTATCGAAATGGTACGCTTCTTTTTTCTGCGCGCTGTCGAACTAGATACAAACTTTGACGGCGGTATTATTGCAGGGGTTTTCTTTCGTTACTTTATAAATATTACTTGGCCCGTTCTTTTAATCGCTGTTATTTCTGCGATTTTTTCCAATATCGCGCAAGCGGGCGGATGGATATTTACATTAAAACCTATTACGCCTGATTTTTCCAAGATGACAAAATTCAGTCAATATTTTAAAAGGATATTTTCTGTCGAAGGGCTTTTTAATTTGGGAAAATCTCTTGTTAAAATTGTTTTTATAGGTTTTATTGCATTTTTATTTATTCGTGCAGATATCAATAAATTATTAAATCTTCAAAAAGCCGATCCTTATTCGAGCCTTCTTCTTATAGCAGGTATTGCAATCAGATTAATTATCGTTGTCGCTGTTATATTAATAATAATTTCAATAGGGGATTATTTTTTCCAGCGTTACCGTTTCCGCCAAAGGCACAGAATGACACCCCGCGAGTTCAGAGAAGAATGGAAACAATCAAATCCCGATCCTATGATACAAAGCAGAATTAGAGCGCGTTTCCGCGAATTACTTAGGCAAAATATCGGAGTGACGGTTCCTAAGGCGGATGTTGTAATAACAAACCCGACCCATATTGCCGTCGCTTTACAATACGATCCAAAGTCGATGCCCGACGGTCCTTTAATTGTCGCGATGGGCGAAGATGAGCTGGCGGCAAGAATAAGGAAGATCGCACAAGAAAACAAAGTGCCTCTTGTAGAGAATAAACCGCTTGCAAGGGCATTATTTGCCGAAACAAAAGTGGGGCAGTACATTCCGTATAAACATTGGAATGCAGTTGCTGTTATTTTACAAAAGGTATGGAACTTGAATGAATTAAGGCGGAAGCAAGCCGCATGAGAGGAATAAATGGCTGATGTAAATGTTAATACAAATAGCCCGTTAAATTTTTTAAAACAAAGTTTTCCGGCTACAGCGGTGGTAACAGTAGTACTTGCTGTTATCTTTCCCATGCCCACATTATTGTTAGACGCACTTATGGCTATCAATTTGGTTTTCGCTCTTTTAATTTTACTAATTGTAATTTATGAGCCCAAACCGACATCGTTTACGCTTTTTCCGACAATCTTGTTAGTATCTACAGTATTCAGTCTTGCGCTTAACGTTTCTTCTACAAAACTAATTCTGAGTCAAGGTGGGCGTTTTGACGGAAGAATGATAAAAGCGTTTTCCAGTTTTGTTGTGGGGACAAGCGGGGATGCAGGTATTGTTATCGGGCTTATCATCTTTATCGTAATTATGGCAGTCCAGCTTATTGTTATTACAAAAGGTTCGGGGCGTGTTTCTGAAGTTGCGGCGCGCTTTTCTTTGGATAGTATGCAGCCGAGAATGATGGCGATAGAAACCGAATATAGTTCGGGGGCTATTACAGAAGAAGAGGCTCAAAGGCAAAAAGAAGAGATAAAAAGAGAATCGGGCTTTTTCGGGTCAATGGACGGTGCCAGTAAATTTATTTCCGGAAATGTTAAGGTCGGCATTTTTATTATAATTGTTGAAATGCTCGGCGGTTTTATTATCGGCTCTGTAATGTACGGCGAAGATAATGTTTTTTCCACTTACATTAGTTTTGCAATAGGGGACGGGCTTGTTACACAGCTGCCTGCTCTTTTAATTTCCGTTGCAATGGGTATTGTTGTTACAAGAGCCTCCGCGACAGGGAATGTTGTCGATCAAGTAGGGGAGCAGATTTTTTCAAGAGGGACGATTGTTTATTGGGTTTGTGCAATCATACTTGTAGTTCTTGCCTTCCTTCCCGGTTTCCCTTGGTATGTATTGATGCCGATTGCAGTTCTTGTGGCATTTCATGCATACAGGCTTGGGCGCAAGCAAAAAGAAGCGGAAGAGGTCAGCAAGACTATGGCTGGAACTAAAAAACCGCAGCATGAAAAACCTGCTGAGATTCCGCCTGTTGTCCCGCTTGATACGCTTTCTTTGGATCTTGGTTACGGATTGGTTCAGCTTGTTGAAAGAGAAAAAGGCGCGGAGTTATTAGACAGAATTCAAAGTGTCAGACAGCAAACCGCTTTTGATTTAGGGGTTGTGTTTCCCAAAGTGCGTATACAAGATAACGCAATGCTTGAACCTTCTGAATACCGTTTTAAAATAAAAGGTGTTGATGTAGGAAGAGGAAAAATCAGAATAGGTTATTATCTTTGTTTAAAACCGGGAAATACTTCTATTGATATTGCAGGTGATGTAATTCGTTTCGCAGGAGAGGCAACAGTAGACCCTGCTTTCGGGATACCTGCAATTTGGGTTTCACAGGAAAGAAGGGACGAAGCGGAACGCTCAGGTTATACAGTCGTTGATCCGCCGTCAATTATTGCAACCCATTTAACGGAAATTGTTAGACGTCATGCTTCAGATATATTGGGCTTACAGGATACTCAGGCTATATTGGATGCAATGCATAAAGATTACCCTGCTGTTATTGATGAAGTAATGAGGCAAGACGGCGGTATGCGCATAACAGAGATTCAAAAAATCTTTCAGGGCTTGCTTAAAGAAAGAGTTTCTATCCGCAATAAAGTTTCTATCCTTGAAGCAATCGCGGAATTTGCGCCTATCTCAAGAAGGACATGGGTGCTTGTAGAAAAAGTAAGGCAGGCTTTAGCAAGCCAAATTTGCCAGCAATATGCAGATGATGACCGCAAGGTGCGTGTGCTTGGCATCGACCCAGCTTTAGAAATGAAGATAATCGATTCAAGGGCTGAAACTCCTACCGGAATAATTTCCGCTCTCGATCCTATGCTGCAAAAGGCGTGGATAAAAGCTGTTTGCAAAGCAGTTTCGGCAGTTAAACAAAAAGGATGGATGCCCGTCATTCTTTGTTCGGAAAGAGCCCGTTTCCTTGTAAAAAATTCCACTGACAGGGAATTGCCTGATCTGGCGGTAATTTCCGATCAGGAAATTTCACAGGAATTTATTTTTGAAGCTGTTGGAATAATTAAAATTGATAACGCAGCAGATGCTGCCGCACAGCCGTCTAATAATTAATAAACGGAGAAAAAGATGGAAATGTATGTTGAACAAGGTGAAAGCCGCCGGGATTGCGAATTAAAAATCGCCGCTAAATATAACCGCCCTTTTCAAATATTAAGGGAAAAAAATGTTTACATCGGCGGTTTTTTAGGGCTCTTTTCCAAACCCGCTGTTCAAGTAGAATTTTGTTTTTCTACACCGCTTAGAAATCCCGAGACAGGCAGCGGCGCATTAATGCGTCAGGGGAATTTGGAAGAAGCAAAAAGAAAAGTGCTTGCCGCAGCGAGCGCGGCAAGCAGTAATGCGGCAAATAACAGCACAAGAAATGTTGATTGGAACAACCGAGAAATTGCCGCTAACGGAAAAGAAGCGGCGCAGGTTATTTTAGATTCTCTTAATGATCTTAAAAAACAGATTGAACAGAACAACGGCAAAAAAGAAGAGCATCCGGCTTTTGTCCGTGTTGTAGAACTTTTAAAGTTAAACGACTTTTCCGATCGATACATAAAAAGAATGTTAGACCGTATGCGAAAGGAACTTTCCATTGAACAGCTGGAAGACCTTGTTTTTGTTCAAGATGTACTTCTTGAATGGATAGGGGAAAGTATCAATATATATGATGATAATTTGCTTTCCAGAAACAAACCTTTTGGACCTGTATCCCTGCGCCGTCCGAAAATAATGATACTTATAGGCCCTACAGGGGTTGGCAAAACCACCACTGTTTCAAAAATGGCGGCTATTTACGGCATAGGTACTAATGAAATACCTGCAATTGATGTAAAACTGATAACAATAGACGGTTACCGTATTTGCGCTAAAGAGCAGTTAGAGAGCATCGGCATGATAATGCGTATCCCTGTCGCTTATGTAGGCGATAAACAATCGCTAAGAGCGGAAATTGATATTCACAGGGAAGACACCGACCTTTTTATAATTGATACTATCGGGAAAAGCCCAAAAGATGCGTCCCGGTTAGGTGAAATGAAGGAAATCCTTGAAGGTGCGGGAAGGGATGCAGAGTATCATTTGGTTGTCAGTGCGAGCACAAAAACGTCCGATATTGAAAGTATAATACAGCAATTTGAGCCGTTTAACTATAAATCGGTAATTCTTACGAAAATGGATGAAACCGACCATATAGGTAATTTAATCTCGGCTTTAGCTGAAAAAAGGAAATCGGTTTCTTATATCACTATCGGGCAGGGAATGCCCGAAGATATAAGAAGAGCGTCTGTAGTGCATTTTCTTATCAACCTTGAAGGTTTCAAAGTAAACCGCCAGAAGATAGAAAGCCGTTTTCCGTCAGGAGATGCAGATCAATTTAGATGGAAATAAAGAGGTGAAGTATGGAAGATCAGGCTGAAAAATTACGGGAAATAATGAGGCGTAAAAAAGACGGTACAGCGAACTCGGGAACTGCGCAAACAGGGTATGCAAGCAACGGGAGCAAACCCGCAGCGTCTGCACAAACAGGGCATTCTAAATCAGGCTCTAAGTCGTCAGATAAGGCGCGTATTATTACGGTAACATCCGGTAAAGGAGGTGTCGGTAAAACGAACCTTTCTGTAAATATGGCGCTTGCATTTGCCCGTCTTGGAAAAAAAGTCGTTGTTATGGATGCAGACTTAGGGCTTGCAAACGTCAATGTAATGCTCAATATGATACCCAAATATAACCTTTATCATGTAATCAAAAAACAAAAAACAATACGGGAAATACTTGTGGAAACCGAATACGGTATCTCTATAGTTGCAGGCGCTTCCGGTTTTTCTCAGATTGCAAATATGGGCGAAGAAGACAGAAAGGATTTTATCTCCGAGTTAGATTCGCTTTCCAATGCGGATATCATCATCATTGATACAAGCGCCGGTGTTTCAAGCAATGTTTTGGATTTTATCGCCGCCGCAGATGACGCTGTTATCATTACAACTCCCGAACCTACAGCGATAACGGACGCTTACGGAATCATCAAAATAATCGCTACTGAATATGACGCGCTTAATATGGGTCTTAAACTTGTTGTTAACCGTGCAAAAGGGGCGGCGCAGGCAAAAAGCGTCGCCGACAGAATGATCAATATTGCAGGGCAGTTTTTAAATCTTAAAGTTGATTATTTAGGTTTTATTTATGATGATGTATCTGTTCAGCAAGCTGTTTTAAGGCAAAAACCTTTTATGGTAGTAGATCCGAAATGCAAGGCAAGTATTTGTGTTCAGCATATCGTTGAACGTATGGATAGAAACAAACCGGAAACATCAGGTTTCGGTGCAATGTTAAAACGGCTGTTCGGTCAATCGCCTGAAACAAGAGGCGGTACAAACGGAGTTTACGGTGTCTAATTTTAAATGGGGCTTAATAGGAGCAATCGGCGCATTTGTTGTTTCCATTTTATTGGGAATCGTTTCAAGTGTGGGGGTTTTTTACATTTTTATTAGAGCTATAATATTTGCTGTACTTTTTTTCGGTCTCGGTTTTGGAATGCGCTTTATTTTAAACAGTTTTTTACCGGAGCTTTTGGAAAATGAAAGCGGTTCTGGCGATGAATACAGTGAATCCGGCGAGGAATACTCAGGAAATGAAAATGTTGTTTCAGATAATACAAGCGGCGAATATGCAGTTCCTGAATTATTCAAATCTCCTTCTCAGGATATGGGGAATATAGAAGATTTAATTTCAGGTTCTTTCCGCAGGCGCGCGAACGGAAGCGGCAAATACTCGGAGGGTATAGACGATTATCCAGAAGAAGGATATAATGGCTCAAGGGGAATACAAGATATTTCTATGCCTGAAGAAAGTTCGTATACCGATGATCTTCAGGCAAGCAATAGCACCCAGGAAAAACCGGTTTTTACTCCAAGTTTTGGAGATGATACGGGATTGGGAGGTTTGCCGGATTTAGATATGATGGCAAGAGCTTTTTCCGGTTTCAGCGGCGCTCCCGCCCCGGCACCAGCGTTTGTGAGTACGCCTGTACAAGATAACTCAGGGTTTGAACAAGCAGGGTATGAAGATTCATCGTTGGATATGCCGTCGATGCCGTCATCCTCATTTGAGGGTAATAAACCGGCGTCCCGTGATACAGGCAATAAGCCTCAAGCGTTACAAGGGGATTTTAATCCTAAGGAATTAGCGGAAGGTTTAAGAGCTGTTTTAAGTAAAGATAAATAAATGGAAGGATTGGGAATGCCGGACGAAAAGACAGAAGAGGAACTCTGGCAGCAGTACCGTAAAACTCGGGATCCTGCAATACGGGAAGCCTTTATTAAGCAATACAACCCGCTTGTAAAATATGTAGCGGGAAAAGTCGCTATCGGAATGCCCAATAATGTTGAGTTTGATGATCTGGTCGGTTACGGTGTTTTCGGTCTTCTTGATGCAATCGATAAATACGATCCTGATAAAAATGTAAAATTTAAAACTTATGCCGTTACGCGCATTAGAGGCGCGATTTTTGATGAACTTCGTCAGATTGATTTTGTCCCCAGATCCGTCAGGCAAAAAACACGCGAAATAGAATCAACCATTTCAAATTTAGAAGCGCAGCTTGGAAGAACTGCAACAGATCAGGAAATAGCAAATGCAATGGGCATGGACGAATCTGAATACATGAAGACCATGCAAAAAATTTCCGGCACTTCGATTATTTCTTTAAATGATTTATGGTATTCAGGCGATGATAACGACAAAGTAAGTATCGGCGACAGTATTGAATCGCCTTCCAGCATGAACCCTGATGTTGTCGTCGTTAACGAAGAAATAAGGCGTGTCATTATCGAAGCGATTAATGATCTTCCCGACAAAGAAAAGAAAATACTTGTTCTTTATTATTATGAAGACTTAACCTTAAAAGAGATTGGGCGTGTACTTCAAGTAACAGAATCAAGGGTATCCCAACTTCATACAAAAGCAATTTTACATCTTAGATCAAGGCTTACGAATGTTCGAAAAGGAATAGTATGAGCCTCATCCGACCGGAACAAAGTTTTAGGAGGTTCCTGCCGTGATCGATTTTGTCCAGTTGCAGGAAATTGTTAAAGAGCGTCTGGAACAGGATAGATCAATTCATTCTGTGGATGCTTCAGGTCCCACTTTGGAAGCTGCTGTTAATGAAGCCGCCGCTCTTTTAAATACCCATGTCCGTCATCTTGAATATGAAATAATCGAAAGAGGGACATCCGGTTTTCTTGGTGCCGGAAAAAAAGATTGGGTAATCAGAGCATATGAACATATCGCCGCTAAAAAGAAAAATAAAAAAGAAAATCTTATTATTGATGAAGAAGCCGAATTTGTAGAAGTAATTCCCGATAAAGACGGAGACGCTTTTGTTCAATGCAGACCTGACGGCGTTTTTTTGAAAGTGGCGCCTCCTGTCGGGAAAGGCAGACCTGTTTACCTTGCATATGTAACGCAAGTGCTTAATGATAAACGCGTAAACGATTTTGATTCATCAATGGTGGAGCGCCTTGTAAGCGAAGCTTCCAATTTATATGTAAAAGTTGCAGAGTACAAACACAACCCGATGAATGACGGCATGGGTATTGTTGAAATTGACGAACATGAAATGAAAGTAACAATAATGCTTAGTCCTGCGGGTCAGGGAGGAGCGGATTTAACGCTTGAAGTTTTAAAAAGCATGATGATTCAAAACAGGGTGTATCACGGAGTAAAAGAAGATGTTTTAACCGCTCTTGCAGACAGACCTGTTTTTAAAGAAAGAGTTGAAGTTGCAGAAGGGACAAAACCGCAAAACGGAAAAGATGCATATATTGATTATAAATTTGAAACAGACCCGACAAAGATAAAATTAAAAGAAGGCGCGAACGGGCGTGTTAATTTTAAAGAGTTAAACATTATTCAAAATGTTTTTGTTAATCAAGAGCTGGCAAAAAAAATCCCTGCAGAACACGGTGTTGACGGAAAAACCGTTACAGGAAAAATTCTTCCTGCAAAATCCGGAAATGATATCCCTATGCCTTTAGGTTCAAAAGTCCGTGTCGGCGATGACGGTGATACAATTCTTGCAGAAATAAACGGACAGGTGTTATTGGTAAGCGGAAAGATCAATGTAGAGCCTGTTCTTACAATAGAGGGCGATGTTAATTTAAAAACAGGCGATATTATTTTCTTAGGCAATGTAGTTATTACAGGAAATGTTGAAGAAGGTTTCTCTGTAAAAGCAGCCGGTAATATCGAAATAAAAGGCACTGTATCAAGAGCGGAATTGGATGCGGAAGGCGATATAATTATTTATCAGGGAGTGAACGGCAAAGGCGGCGGAAGAATACGCGCGGGTAAATCGCTTGTATCAAAATTTATTGAAAACGCAAATGTAGAAGTAGGGATCAATGTTGTTGTTTCAGACGGTATTATCAACTCGCAGGTTGACGCTATAAAGAGTATTTTCTGTCAGGGTAAGCGTGCAGCTATTATGGGCGGAAGATTGCGTGCGGGGGAGGAAATCAACGCGAAAGTATTGGGTAATTCAACCAGCGGTACAGAAACAATTTGCGAAGTAGGTTTTGATCCTCACAGCAAGATAGAGCTGGAAAGACTGATTGAAATTAAAACAACATCAGAAGAAGAGCTTGAAGATATGAGGCTTGATATGCAAAACTTAATTAATACAAAAAAACAGCGAAAGAGTTTGCCGGAAGAAAAAGAAGCATATCTGCGTGAATTGATGGACAGAAGGCAAATATTAAATGAAGAATTGGCAAAAGCGATAGAAGGGATTGAAAAAGTTCAAACTTTTATGAAAGAAATACAAGTTCGCGGAAAAGTATCTGCATCGACAAAAGTCTGGCCGGGTGTTAAAATTTGGATACGCGATGTTAAAGAAGATGTACGTACAGAATACAAGGCGGTAACATTCGTTTTGGAAGGCGGGCTTATCCGAACTATTAAATACGAAGAACCGGATAGCGCTATTAAGAATCAAATGAATATGTAAAGAAGGGGATTAGATGGCTTTAGCTCCGATTGATCTTCAAACTCTTTTTTCTCAGATGGATAAGGTTGGAAAAACCCAAGCCGCTCAGAAGGACGGAGCAACAGTTCAGCAAGCGGTGCAGGGGACAGAACTTCAGAGAAAAACCGAAGAACAGATTCGCCAGGTAAACGAAACTCAAAATGCAGGCGAAGGTCCTGATAAAGTAAATGATCAAACAGGCAAAGATGCCGGTAAAAGAAGCGAAGGTAAAAAGAAGGAAAGCGAAAATGAACCCGAAGAAACTTCTGAAACTGAAAATATTGTTTTTCTGCGGGATCCCAGTTTGGGTAATAAAATAGATATAAGTTATTAAACTTTTTAATTGCGGAAAATCAATGAGTATATTAAACATTATTTCTATTGTTTGTTTTGCATTCTGTATAGTAATGTTTTTTTATTTAAAATGGTATATAAAAAAACGCACATCCGGTTCTGAATTAATGAACGGCACAGGTTTTGATGATAAATATAAAGAAGAAATATTCAGATTTATTTCTGATATTGACAGGATTACAGACAGAGATTCTCAGGTAATAGAAGAGCGGATAAGAAAACTTAATTCAATTATAGAAGAAGCTGATAAACGCATAGCCGTTTATGTAAAAGAGCTTGAAAAAAGTAAAAACAGCGAGACACTCTATAAAAGTCTCGGCAGAGGTATACGAGAGGCTTTGTATAATCCCTCTGATGCAGAAGTTGAATATCCTCAGGATAGCATTGAGATTTCTAATTTTCAATCAAATGAAAATTCGCCGCCTGCTTTTCCAATTACTTATAAACCGCCTATTCCCAATTTTAAAGAAGCGGCGCAGCAAGCTGCAGCGAACATCGAAGGGATGAACCCTCCGGTACCGCAATCACACGCAGCAGGGGCAAGTGCCGAAGTTGCTTCAGCAACACAACCGCTTTCCAAACAGCAAATCCGTTTGCAAATTGATCTCCTTATTGATGAAGGACTCCCTCCTGAAGAAATCGCATCCCGTTTAGGGATCAGCACAGCGGAAGTAAACCTTGCATTAAATTTACGAAGGAAATAAGTGTATTGAATATCCGGGCACTTTAATGCACAATTAAATAATGTCAAAGAAAATTATATTTTTAATAATAATATTAATTATTTGCAGTTCCGCTCTTTTTGCACAAGACAGCGATAACCTTACAGTAAAAATTGCCGTAATAGGACCCGGAGACGAACTTTATTTTTGGTGGGGGCATATTGCGCTTATAATTGAAGATTCCAAAACAGGGCTCAGCCGTTTTTATGATTACGGGCTTTTTGATTTTGCAAGTGAAAACTTCTTTTATAATTTTGCTTTCGGGCGCTTATTGTACAGATGCGGGGTATCTGTTACTGAAAGAAACCTTGCAAATTATCTTTTTACAAATCGGACAATAGTTGTTTATACACTTGATCTTCCGCTTGAAACAAAATTAAAAGTTAAAGAGTTTGCAGAGGTCAATGTCCTTCCTGAAAACCGCGAATATTTTTATCATCATTTCAGAGATAATTGTTCGACAAGGATTAGAGATATAATTGATTTTGCGACAGACGGTCAATTTAAACAAATATACGATAATCAAAAAAGTCATTTTACTTTAAGGCAGCATGTCCGCCGCCACACATGGTTTTCTCCGTTTTTCGATTGGTTATTAAATTTTTTAATGGGGCAGGTTATTGATGTTCCGATTACAGTTTGGGATGATATGTTTCTTCCTGCTGAAGTCGGAAAAAAAATAGAAGAATTTTTTTATATTGATATTTACGGACAAACACGAAAACTAATCCCTTATGAAAACAATGCAGAAATATTATTTGAATCTAAAGGGCGGCCTGCTGTCCTTGATGTTCCAAGAAAACAATGGGACAGGCAATTGGTTTTTAGCCTTGTGTTATCTGCAATTTTCTTTTTCTTTTTTTATTTATATTCAAAAAATATTAAAGCAGGCAGAATACTTGCAGGTTTAAGCATGAGTTTCTGCGGCTTATTTTTCGGAATTACCGCTGTCATGCTTTATTTTATGAATCTGTTTACAAACCATGATTATACTTTTCAAAATACAAATATGATTTTCTGCACACCTTTGCTTTTAGCGGCGTTTCCTGCCGGTATAGGTTATGCACTTACTAAAAATCCTAAAAAACTTGTTGTATATGATGAACTGCTAAGAATAGTCTGGCTTTTAACCGTACTGGGGGTTTTTATCTCGATGATAATCAAACTATTTCCGGGATTTTATCAGCAGAACCTTACAGATCAAATGCTGATATTGCCTATCGCTCTTGTTTTTACATTTCAGCCTGTAGGCTTACGTCCTTTTATCAGTAAATATTTATTCCGTAAAAAGGCAGATAATAATGGATGATGCAAAAATAAAATCAACTTTAAGCGAAGAATGGCGGGATATCAAGTATCAGGAAACCTTTGATGAAGAAATTAGAGGTTTACACCGCCGCCTTCAAACCGATTCGGAAGGAAACCTCTGCCCTGCAGGTTCAGTTGAAGTTTCTGCCGGTAAAATAGAGGAATTTGAAGGAATTTTGCAGAATTTATACATTTTAGACGGCGCAGATCAAGGCGGAAGGGGCTGTCTTCAAGATGTAATAATGGCGGCAAGGATAGCCGCTTTCGAGCATTTTTTAGCCCAACTTAAACTAAATAAAAAATAACTTTGTAACCTTTTACACCCTTTCTGGTTATATAGGCAGCATACTAATGTGGTTTCATGTTCCTCCTATTTCTCCTTTTCCCCGGAGTTACTCCTTTCTCCGGGGTTTTTTATGTTTTAATAATAAATAAGAAACCGAATACTTGACTTTTTTTTATGTTTTTTATAAAGTTTGATGAGTTATCCCCTGTAGCTCAGCTGGCAGAGCAAGTGGCTGTTAACCACTGGGTCCGTGGTTCAAATCCGCGCGGGGGAGTTTTAGCCTGACTGCTTTAAAGCGGTCAGGTTTTTTTATGTTCTTACATCCTGCGCAGCTTTAAACCACTCGGCTTCCATCTCGTTCATGATGAAATAGAAACCGCTTAATTTAAAAAAATAGGATAATCTTACAAAAAAACGTTTACTTCAAGGTCAATAACGCCGTTTTAAAGGCATTTTTTCTGCTTATAGAAAGAAAGAAAGAATCAAATTTTACAAATACCATTTATATAGTATAATATAAGCTAGTAGAAAGGTTTTTAACCTTTTCTATTTTTAGATAAAATTTATTTTTTTGAGAGGGAAGTATGAAGATTGGATTAAAACTTATTCTCATCATTTCTGCGGTTAATCTTGTCGGGATCGGCGGTCTGACTGTTGCCGCTTCGATGATCGCTTCAAGTTCAATTACGGCTATTTCTGATGATAATGCCCAAAATATCACGGCTGTAACTGCGGGCGCCATTAAAGCGTTTTTGGAAGTCCCTTTTGATGAAATCAGGGCTTTTACTATGTTTGTAGCTAATATTAATGATGTTGTTGCCCCTGAAAACAGGCGTGATTTGGTCAATTATATGCTGCATACCTTAATTAAAGAGAATCCGGGGTTTGTCGGCGTTTGGGCTGTCTTTGAACCTAACGAGCTTGACGGTCTTGACGATCGCTATGCTAATACTCCTGGAACCGACCACACAGGAAGGTTTTTAAGTTTTTATACCAATGATCATGGAGATATACAACTTCAATTTGCAAATGATTATGACGATCCGGGCGATGCGGGCGAGTGGTATCATTCTTCTTTCAGATCAGGGAAAGAATCTGTCATAGAGCCTTACCTTGACTGGTTCGGCGATGAACAGCTTTTAGTTACAAGCGTTACTGTTCCGATTATCCGTAACAGGCGGGTAATCGGCGTAGCCGGAGTAGACCTTCAACTGGTTAAAATTCAAGAAATGATAGGCGTAATAAAACCTTTTGGAACAGGATTTGCCGGATTGTACAGTCCTGCCGGCATGGTGCTTGCTTCTTTTAATCCCAATAAGGTCGGAAAAAACCTGCGGGAGGTTTCGGCTGATATGTACGGAGATCGGATGGATGTCTTGCTGAAAGCCTTACGCGACGGCACCGTATTTGATGAAACAATTTTTTCTAAAGAACAAGGTGCCAGGGTGCTTACTGTAACTTATCCGTTTTATATAGGTAACTGCGAAGTGCCGTGGAGCGCTGTCACCATTGTGCCTGAAGCAACTGTGATGGCGGGCGTTTACCGCATGATGACAGTTTTAATTATACTCGGCGTTTTGATTCTCGCCGTTATTACAGTTATTATCATTTTTGTATCCAAATCGATAACAGCTCCGTTAAAAGCTATGGAAAATGTTTTTACATTTATCGGTGACGGAGACTTTACCCATGTTGTTGATGCTAAAGGTAATGATGAAATCGGAAATATCAGCCGCGCTCTTAACTCTACTGTAGAAAAAATTAAAGGGCTGATAAACGTAATAAAAAAACAGGCGGGAGACCTGTCAAAGATCGGCACTGATCTTGCGTCTAATATGAACGAAACCGCTGCGGCAATAAACGAGATTACCGCCAATATTCAAAGTATCAAAGGGCGGGCTATCAACCAGAGCGCAAGCGTTACCGAAACGAACGCTACTATGGAGCAGATCACTTTTAATATCAGCAAATTGAATGAACAGGTTGACAAGCAAACATCGTCTGTTTCCCAGTCTTCATCCGCCATCGAACAAATGCTTGCCAATATTCAATCCGTTACTCAAACTCTTATGAAAAATATGCAAAATGTAAATGCGCTTGAGTCAGCTTCGGAAGTAGGAAGGGCGGGGCTTCAAGATGTTGCATCCGATATACAGGAAATTACCCGCGAGTCCGAAGGCTTGATGGAAATAAACTCCGTTATGGAAAATATCGCAAGCCAAACCAATTTACTTTCAATGAATGCGGCGATTGAAGCGGCTCATGCGGGAGAGGTCGGCAAAGGCTTCGCCGTAGTCGCTGATGAAATCCGCAAGCTGGCGGAAAATTCATCCGAGCAGTCCAAGACAATCAGTACTGTTTTGAAAAAAATAAAGGAGTCTATCGACAAGATTACAAATTCAACAAATGATGTTCTTCAAAAATTTGAAACAATTGACGGCCATATAAAAACTGTTTCCGATCAGGAAGAAAATATCCGCAACGCGATGGAAGAACAAGGGCAGGGAAGCAAGCAGATCCTGGAAGCAATCGGAAACCTTAACGATATTACAAGACAGGTAAAGAGCGGCTCGCACGAAATGCAGGAAGGTTCAAGCGAAGTAATCAGAGAAGGCAAAAATCTTGAAGTTATTACGCAAGAGATTACAGGCGGTATGAACGAGATGGCGACAGGTGCGGATCAAATCAATATTGCTGTGAACAGTGTAAATGATTTAACTGCGAAGAATCATGAAAAAGTAAATATATTGATGGAAGAAGTAGCGCGCTTTAAAGTTGAATAAGCGCAATTTTTGCTTCTTTTCAAAAAGACCGGTTCCAGCCGGTCTTTTTTTTATTCTAATCATTCTTTTCCAGCGTTCCGCTGATTCTTTGGATATTCATACTGCGCGCTGCAGCCTCGAATATTTCCTTGTATGCGCCGTTTTGTTTATAAACTTCTTCGTGTGTGCCGTGTTCCAGCACATGACCGTGTTTTAAAACATAAATCATCTGCGAATCTATGAACTGTGAAATACTGTGAGAAATAATAATGACGGTGCGGTCTTTTTTTATTGCATCAAGGCTGTTTTTAATCTGCTCCGTTGCGATTGCATCAAGGCTTGCTGTAGGTTCGTCAAGGAAAATGATAGGCGGCTTTTTTAAAAAAAGACGGGCGATTGCAATCCTCTGCTGCTGTCCGCCTGACAATAAAAGCGCAGAAGATTCATAGCCGTCAGGAAGGTCTTGGATTTGATCGTGTATGTAGGCTTGCTTTGCAGCTTCTATCATTTCTTCGTAAGTGGCATTCGGTTTTCCGTAAAAAATATTTTCTGCAATACTACCGCTGAATATATGATTTTTTTGCAGAACAAGACCGATGTTTTCGCGCAAAAATTTTGTGTCGTATTCGCGTAACGGCACGCCGTCTAAAAGAATTTCCCCTTCTGTCGGCTCATAAAATTTATCAAGTAAATTAATTACTGTGCTTTTTCCTGCACCGGAAAGACCGACAAGAGCTGTTATTCTATTTGGAAGTATTGTCATATTTGCATTAAATAAAGCCTGCTTTCCGTTGGGGTAAGAAAAGTTTACATTTTTTAGTTCAAATTTCCCTTCAATTTTTTCCGGTTTGTAAGTGCCTGACGGCTCTATTTGATGATCGGAATTCATTATATCGAAAAAACCTTCCGCGTAAATTAGCGCGTCGTTGATCTCGTCATAGATGCGGTGAAGCTGTCTGATTGGCGCTGTTACATTGTTAAACAACATGATATGAAGCATAATCGCGCCGATTTGCATTTGTCCTGACAACACAAGGTAAGCCGTTAATATTATTATAATTACAACGCCGAACTGTTCTGTAAATGTTTTAAGCGCGTCAAATTTAAAATTTGTGGAACGGGTTTTCATCTGTGTGTCTGTCATGGCGGTTTGCAGTGCAAGCTGTTTTTCTGCTTCAATATCTTCCCTGTTAAAAGATTTTATAACACTGATTGATTCCAAAATATTAATTATTCCGCCTGATTTATTTTCCCTGTAACTGCGGATATTGCGCCGCCAGCCTTTTAATTTTTTCGCCTGTCTTTGGCTGATAAAAAAATAAATAGGAACAATAATTAAGGCGACAAGCCCAACTTGAAAATTAGCGTTAAACATTCCTATCATCGCTACGATGGCGGATGTGAAAAGCGGGAAAATATCAATAAAAAAACTTTGCACCGTGCGCGTTAAACTGGAAACACCCTGATCGATACGTGTCTGCAATTTACCTGACCCGCTGTCATCTGCCGTAAAAAAAGCCATTCTGTAAGATAAAACTTTTTCTATTACTTTTTGCGCAAGGTCTTTGGAAATCATTATTCTGATTTTTTCCCCGAAAAATTTCTGTCCGAAAGAGATTGCTATGTTGATCAATTCTTTGCTTAATAAAATAATGGAAATAATCGCGACTATGTGAAGCCCTTCGCTTAACGCCTTTCTCTGTTCTACAAGAGAAGCGATGCTGTTCACGGTATATTGCAAAACATAGGCGTTAACCTGCGCTGTCAGCGCGCCGATAAATGTTAAGAACAGCGCAAGGAATATCAGCCATCTATAAGGTTTAACATAGGGGGAAATATTTTTAAAAAGTTGAAATAAGTTCATTATTTAATAACTATATCATATTGTTATTAAAATAGTTATTAAAAACAATATAAAACTTTTATTGTTTAATTTTCTTAAACTGTATATTATAAAAACAAGAGAGAAAAAATGACAAAACAACGTATATTTTTAAGCGGCGCAACAGGCGCAATGGGATTTCCGGCAATGAAAGCTCTGTTGGAAGACAAAGATGAAATCGAACTTGTAATACTTGTGCGTTCATCAAAAGAAAATAAAAAAAAGTTAAAACCTTTTTTAAAAGAAAAAAGTTTAACTATAGTATGGGGTGATTTATCAAATTATGATGATATAAAAACCTGTGTTAATAATGCCGATATTGTTTTGCATCTCGGAGGGCTTGTGTCTCCTAAAGCTGATTATCATCCGGAACTTACGATGAAATTAAATTACGGATCGGCAATGAATATAGTAAAGGCGATTAAAGAATTGAATCAAGTTGATAAAACGCATCTTGTTTATATAGGCACTGTCGCGCAAACGGGCGACCGTATGCCTCCCGTTCATTGGGGGCGTGCAGGCGATCCGATTAAACCCGCTGTTTACGATTATTATGCGGTAAGTAAAACCGCAGCGGAGCGTTATATAATTGAATCAGAACTTTCATTTTGGGTCAGTCTGCGTCAGACAGGAATTATCGGACCTGTTATGGCTGATATAGAAGACGCGATTATGTTTCATCAAGGGCTTGATAATGTTTTGGAATATGCATCTGACCGCGATTCCGCTGTGATGCTGCGTAATCTTTGCCGCAAAGAGCGGCAGGGAACTTTGGGAAAAAACTTTTGGGGGCATATTTTTAACATAGGAGGGGGGGAGAACTGCAGAATAAGCGCGTATAATTTGTATAAAAAACTTTTTGGAATGATCGGTATAAAAAATCTTTCTTATGTAATGGATTCAAAATGGAGTGCAATGAGAAATTTTCACGGACAGTATTATCTTGATTCTGATAAATTAAATGATATTTTAAATTTTCGAAATGACAGCATGGAATATTTTTATAAGGCATATCTAAAAAAACTGGGAATTATCGCGGTAATTGCAAGAATATTTACAAAACTGCCAGGCGGACAAAAAATAATGGGCGGTATAATAAAAAAGCGTTTTCAAAAATTAACGATGACCGAACACGGTACGTTACGCGCAATTAAAGAAAATAATGAAGATCAAATCGCCGCTTTTTGGGGTTCAAAACAAGCGTATGATGCAATCCCTCCGATGGATAAGTTTATTCCTTTCTCTGATTGGGATAAAGTTGTGCATATAGATCACGGCTATGATGAAAGTAAACCGGAAGCGGAATTAAATCTTAAAGATATAAAAGGAGCTGCTGTTTTTCGGGGCGGTGAATGTTTGACGGATAACATGAAAGAAGGCAGCTGGACAGAAAAACTTAAATTCCGCTGCGCTTTCGGTCATGTTTTTGAAGCAAGCCCCCGTCTTATACTGGAAGGCGGGCATTGGTGTCCTGTATGCGAAAATGAAGGCTGGAATTATTACGAGCGTGCTAAGGTTGATCCGTTTTTTGCGCAAGTTTGGTATCCTCTGCATGATAAAAATGAAAAAGAGCGGAAGTATGTTAAGAAGTTCTAAATCGGGGTCTATTTCGCGATATTAATTTTTCTTATCGGGGTGGTATATAGACGCACTTTACCCTTCACAATTAAATGGGAGTAACCGGGTTAAAATCATCAGGATTTTAAACGGGGGAAAGGAGTGCATCAATGCGATTTATTGCCGCTTTAATAATAATTGTTATCGCATTTGTTATTACCGTTGTCAACTTTGGTTCAAGCATGATTTTAACACGCAATACCCTTGATGAAACAATGAGCGAGGATATTTCCATCGCCTGCGATATAGCCAATGATTTTGTTTCGATGAAGATCGATTTGTATAAGTCTAATGCCCGCACTGCTGCAGAATTGCTTATGAAGGCGGAAAGCCCTGAGGATATGGAAAATGTTATGAGCCGTTTACTTAATGAGTTCATGGACTTTATGGCGTTTACTGTGTTAGACAAGCAGGGCATAATTGCAGAATACGGCGACTCGCCTACTTCAATAAATTATCTTGATCATAGCGAATATATAAAGAATGCTTTTGACGGAAATACCGTTTTTTCTACAACAAAGTATAATGAGACATCAGGAAAACTGGTTATGTACATCTGTACACCTATGGGGAAAGATCGCATTCTTTCTGTAACTATTTCGGGAATGATTTTTTCCGAACTGCTCGGCGATTATCTTTTAAGAAATACAAGAAGTATTTTTATGCTTGATGAAAACGGAATTGTAATTGCCCACTTTATGCCAGAGCTTGTCACCTCACGCAGTAATATTGCAGATGATCATATACTGTTCGGATCACAGATTTCAAAAAGTTTTTTTAATGAAATGCAAGAAAATGAGAAGGGGCAGGGAAATTTTACTATCGAAGGCGTTAATTATCAATGCGCTTATTCGAAAATTTCAGCATCTAAAACAGGATGGTATATCGGTTTAAGCGTTCCTGTGACAGAGAATTTAATTAATAAACTTCAAAAAAGACTTCTTGTTTTAGCGATTATCTTTTTTGCTGTCGGTGCTGCTGCAGCTGTTATTTGTTCCAGTCAAATTGCAAAACCTTATAATAAAGTTGCCGAGCAAAACCGCCGTCTTGAAGAGTTAAACGAAATTACGCGTTTACAAACAGAAAAAATAAAAGAAGCGCATCAATTAACACAAATTATGATGGATGCGACCCCTATTTGTTCCATGTTATGGGACAGAAAAGGGAATATCTTTGATTGTAACGAAGAAGCGGTTAAAACATTCGGCGTTAAAGATAAAAAGGATTTTCTGGATCAAATTTTTAATCTATCTCCCGAGTATCAGAGTGACAATTTTAACAATGAACTTTATGACGGAAATGTATCTTCAACAGAAAGCCAAACAGGATATTCCCGTGATTTAACAATGAATTTAATAAATAAAACTCTCAGCGAGGGAAGAGTTTGTTTTAAATGGATGCATCAGCAATCGGACGGCACTCTTATTCCTTGTGAGATAACATCTGTCCGTGTCAGTAAAGATGATGATTATATAATTGCAGCTTATGCGCGCGATTTGCGCGAACATAACCAGATGATGAATGAAACACAAAGACTGCAAACCGAGCTTGAGGCTGCACTGAAGGAAGCGCAGGAGGCAAACCGCGCAAAGAGCAGCTTTCTTGCAAATATGAGCCATGAAATGCGGACTCCTCTTAATGCTGTAGTCGGATTATCTGAACTTATTCTTAACACAGGGGAGTTAAACGCAAATACAGAAAATAAACTTAATAAAATATACAACTCCGGTATGACCTTACTTGGTATTGTTAATGATATTCTTGATATTTCAAAAATTGAATCGGGTAAGTTTGTATTGCACCCTATCAGGTACGAAACACCAAGTCTTATAAACGATATTGTTTCGCTGAATATCGTGAGTATAGGAGAGAAGCCTATCAAGTTTATACTTTCAGTGAATGATAAATTACCAAAACAGCTTTTCGGCGATGATCTAAGGATAAAACAGATTTTTAATAATTTACTTTCAAACGCATTCAAGTATACAGATGCAGGGATAGTCGAATGGAAAATAACATTTGAACAGGACGGAGATGATATTTGGCTTATTTCTGATGTAATGGATACCGGAAAAGGTATGAAAAACAAGGATATTCCGAAACTTTTTATAGATTACAGTCAGGTGGATGCAGAGACAACACGTAAAACCGAAAGTACAGGCTTAGGTCTTTCCATAACAAAGAACCTTGTAGAAATGATGGACGGAACTATTAATGTAGAAAGCGAATACGGAAAGGGAATGACTTTTTCTGTACGGCTGCGTCAAAGGTTTGTGTCTAACGTACCAATCGGTATGGAAACGGTAAAAAACATCATGCATGCACGTTATGCAGATAATAAGCGTACAATGTTAAAAAGGATCGATCTTTCTTATGCATGTGTTCTTGTTGTAGATGATATGCCGGTCAATCTTGATGTTGCGCGTGGTATGCTTATTCCTTACGGATTATATGTGGATTGCGCATCTTCAGGTCAAATGGCTATAGATATGATCCGTAATGAAAATCCGCGCTATGACGCTGTTTTTATGGATCATATGATGCCCGGTATGGACGGGATAGAAGCGGTTCGCATTATCCGCGAAGATATAGGAACTGATTATGCGCGTAACGTACCTGTAATTGCTTTGACAGCAAATGCCATTTCAGGAAATGAACAGATGTTTTTAGAGAATGGTTTTCAGGCATTTATTTCAAAACCTATAGATATGATTCGGATGGATTCGATACTCCGCAAATGGGTTGAGAAAAAAGATTATAAAGAAGGAAATAATACAGAAGGATCAGAGCATATTTCATAGCTGCATGAACAGATTAAAGAAATGAGTTATAACGAAATTTCCAACGGAAACTGGTCTATAAAATAATTTTAAATAATTTTTCGATCTACTGCCGCACGAATTGCTTCCGGCAAACTAAGTACGCCCAATTTATCATATATAATATTTACAGTCATTTTTACAGTATTAACAGAAAGTTTTCTGCTTGATGCAATCTCTGTGCGCGAAAGCCCGTCTGCAAGATCTTTTAGAATTAAAATTTCCCGTTCTGTCAGTCTAATTCCTTTTTCAAGATTATTCGCAAGCCTGTAATCAGAAATCATTTTTGCTTTTCTTTTTGCCAATGATGATGATTTATGATGGATGTCTTCAAGCCAATTTTTTGGTATTGAACACGAAGGACTCTGTTTAAGAGCGGCAGAGCAGAGTGTACGCATATCTTTTGCAAACTGAACAAATAATGCAATGAGCTTATTTGATTCTGATAGGTGATATGCTTCTTCAAATACAGAGATTGCTTCTTTATATCTTTTAAATTGATAAAGAGAAAGCGCCTGCATTATTTTCAATTCCACTTTGTCAAAAAGAATCGCAGGATGTTCCATTGCGTTTTCAATAAATGCCAGCAAAGTACTGTAATGGCGTGTTTGATAATGATAGCGTGTTCTGACACGGTTTGCGTAATTTTCAAGAAAAGAAGGATGCGTGTAAGGTGTAAAATCTCCTTTAAGCCATTCAGGTATTTGTTCAGGCTGACCTAATGTCAAATGATAAAAGCTGTTTGCAATATCAAACATTGTGTAGCGCACTCCGTAATCTTTTTCACTAAGATGCGTTTCCATTTCTTTAAGTTTCGCAGTTGCAGCTTCAATATCTGCGCGGGAAATATCAATATTTATCATATAAACCATTGCACGGTTTTGCGTAACATACTGATCGCTTTTGCGCGCTTTATCAATTGATTGAATAAAATATTGTTCTGCTTCAGAAAATTCCATACGGTTAAAACACAATTCGCCGAGAACAAGGTCTTCAAACCCGTCATGGAATCCGTTAAATACATGAGACAGATACGGGACAGCCCGTGTTACAGCTTCTATATATTCTTCCATCGCACCGGGACGGTTTGTTCCGACAAGGGAAGCGCGGGAAGTCATTGATGTTAATTTATATGTACCTATAGTCTTGAAAGGATTTTTATCAAAGTATTCTGCCATTTTTTTAAAATAAAGATCAAAATCATATATATCATTGTATGTACTCATACTCATTCTTAATAAACCAAGCGAACCGTAAATGGAAGTAAGAGCGCGGTTTCGTTCTGGAGTTTCCTGACGCGCTTCGTAATCCGCGATATATTGTTCTGCAATTTTCTGTGCCTCATCAAATTGACCGAGATTAAATTTTAATTTCACATACATGGAAGGAAATAAAATATTATTTGATTTCACATTGTCCGGCATACGATCAAATATTTCCAATGCGAAAAGAGCTGTGTCATAAGGAATTTGCAGATTAAGCAAAACCACTTTTCGTATTATCGCATCAAAATTACCGGATTTTTCATAATAAGAGAGCGTATCTGTATGATAACCGTATGCTTCGCACCATACAGCTGCGGTTTCATAAGTTTCTTTTTTTTCTTCTTCTGTAAGTATTTGTTCTTGTTCTTGTTTTTGCCTTAGATAATCGCGGAAAAGATGATGAATCATGTATGTGTCTTGATTAAAATCGTAACGTAAATATGCGTTTAACAATTCCATTTTTTTAATGAGTTCATCGTTCTTTGCAAGAGAATTGATAATGCTTGCAGAAAGATGATCGATCAATGAAATACGCAGTAAAAAACGCCATAACGGGCTTTCAATGAGCAAGGAAGGAGGTGTTTCCCGCATACCTGTTATTGTTTGAGAAATTTCAGCCTCTATAAAGCGAAAAATATTTTTTTTCATCGCCTCTAGCGCATAACGTTCATATTTTTTCTTTTTTGCAAGAGAGCGTGCAATAAGATTGACGGCAAAAGCCCAGCCCTGTGTATCATCAAAAATATTATGTATCTCGCCGCTTGTTACAGGGAGGTTAATCTGACTGAAATATTTGCCGATCTCATCTTCCCTAAAGCGCAGAGCATCTTCATGTATCGTAAACACATGCTCATGCATAAGTTTTCCGAACATATTGATATCAGGCATTGTGCGTGTAATTATTATTATTGTCATATTTAAAGGGATAGTTCTTATCATCTGTTCAATTACATTTAAGACTGCAAGGTTTTGGATCAAATGAAAATCATCAATTACCATTATATGTTTTCCGGGAGAGGATGTAATTTTATTTATGATTGTGTTAAAATTTGCAAATGCTTCGTTTGTTTTCGGAAAACCTATTTCCATAAGGCGCTCTCCGGCTTCTTTTGAAATAATCGATGTCATACCGGAAATACTCTCCCAAAAACGCGCTGTTATATTATCTCTTTCTGAAATTTGAAGCCATGCTGTTTGAGCGTTATAATTTTCTAAAAAAGAACGTACAGTATGTGTTTTGCCGTAACCTGAACCTGCGCATACAATTATTAACGGATAATTAATTACATTTTTCAGCAAAGTATGCAGGCGCGGACGTTCCAAGTATTCTCCGTCTTGCTGAAAATTAGTTGTATCATTTCCGATAATATTTTTTATAGCCATTGTTCTCCTTATTCAATTAAATAATTTTACACTCCATTGCAGTACGGATTGCTTCCGGCAGGCTGAATACGCCTAATTTATCATAAATATTATTAATTATAATTTTAACAGCATCGGCTGAAAGATTTCTGTTAGACGCAATTGCTGTACGCACAAGTCCGTCGCAAAGGTCTTTTAATACAGCAATTTCCAGTTCTGTAAGTTTTGTTTTATTTTCATTATTATTTATCAGCATGTATTTAGAAATCATCTTAATTTTTCTTTTCGCATAAATTGATGATATGCGGTTAATATCTTCAAGCCATTTTTTCGGTATTGTGCAAGTATTATCTTTGTGAGCAGCCAAAGAGAGAGTGCGCATATCTTTTGCATACTCGGTAAATAAAGTAATTAATTTATTGGAAAGTGAAAGATGATATGCTTCTGTAAACACGGAAATTGCTTCACTTCTTCTTTTTAACTGGTAAAGCGACATAGCCTGCAATACCTTCATTTCTATTTTGCAGAAAAGAATCATCGGATGCTTCATTGAATTTTCAATATACTCAAGCAGTGCTTTGTATTGATGTGTCCGGTAATGATACCTTGCCCTTATCCTGTTTGCATAATTTTCCAAAAATGAAGAATGAGTAAAAACAGAAAAATCTCCCTTTAGCCATTCAGGTATTTTTTCTATTTGGTCAAGTGCAAGATGATAAAAGCCGCAGGCAATATCATATAGCGTGTAACGCAGACCGTAATCTTTTTCTATAATAAGTGTTCCCATTTCTTTTAATGTCTTGGTTGCTTTTGAAAAATCCCCGTTTGAAAAATAAATATACATAATGTAAACTAACGCTTTGTTCTGAGTAATATACTGATCGTGTTTTCGCGCTTTTGTAATTGATTGTTTAAGGTATTGTTCCGCATCATCAAATTGTCTTTGATAAAAACATAATTCGCCGCGGATAAGGTCTTCCAATCCGTCATAATACCCAATCAATGTATTGGGATAATAAGAGCTCATGCGTGAAACTGCCGCGATGTATTCTTCCATCGCTCCGCTTCTGTCTGTCCCTACATTGGAAGCCCATGCGTTTGCCGTTATTTCCTTGTAATCACCGATTAATTTAAAAGGATTTTTATTAAAATATTCGCTTAGTTTTTTATAATAGAAATCAAAATCATACACATCGGTGTATGTGCACATTTTCATCTGTAATAATCCCCAGAAAGTATAAATACCTGTTAAAGCGCGGTTTCTTTCCGGCGTTTCGGGACGCTGCTCGTAATCTTTCGCATAACGCTCTGCCAAAGAAAGCGCTTCTTCAAAATGCCCCACGTTTATTTTTAATTTTAAATGCATTGAAGGGAATACGGGATTTTGAGACTTCACATCATCAGGCATCCTGTCAAATATTTCCAGCGCGTAAGTTGCCATGTCCTGCGGCATTTGTACATTTAAAGAAGCAACCTTGCGTGTAATTGCATCATAATCAACGGATTTTTCGTAATAGGAAAGTGAGTCCATGTGGTAGCCGTTTGCATCGCACCAAACTCCCGCAATATGATATATTTCTCTTCTTTCATTATCTGTTAGTATTTGCTCCTGTTTTTGCCTTAAGTAATCATGAAATAAATGATGCATCATATAAGTATCCATGATAAAGTCATAGCGTATGTAAGCGTTTAACAGTTCCATTTCTTTAATAAGAGAGTCGTTTTTTGCCAGCACTTTAATTAAACTTGCAGAAAGATGATCGATAAGAGAAATTCGCAGCAAGAAATTAAAAAGCTGCTGCGAAACTGTTTGGGAAATTTCAGTTTCTATAAAGCGGAAAATATTTTTTTTCATTGCTTCAAAAGCGTATCGTTCATATTTTAAATTTTTTGCAAGCGAATGTCCTATTAAATTGATGGCAAAAGCCCAGCCCTGTGTATCGTTATAAATATTTCGAATATCTTCTCTTATGACAGAAAGGTTAAGCTGATTAAAAAATTTCATTGTTTCATCTTCTGTAAAACGAAGAACATCTTCCTGAATTGTGAAAACATTATCGCCCATCATCATGCCGATTAGGTTTGTTTCAGGCATTGTGCGTGAAATTAAAATGATACTCATATCAGGCGGATGTATTTTTACTTTGCGTTCAAAAAAACGAAGTACGCTGGTGTTACGCAGTAAATGGAAATCGTCAAAAACCCTAATGTGTTTTCCCGGCAGAAAAGATATTTCTTTCCAGATCGTGGAGTATTTTAAAAACGCTTCATCTGAATTCGGAAATCCGATTTCTTTAAGACGGGAACCAATATTCGGCATAAGCAGCGATACCATATTTGAATAACTTTCCCAAAAACGCGCCGGTATATTATCCCGTTCTGAAATTTGCAGCCAGCTGATATTTGCTTTATAATCTTTAAGAGAAGAATGTACTGCGCGGGTTTTGCCGTAACCGGAACCTGCACATACAATAACAAGCGGATAATCAATTGCTTCCTTAAACAAAGCATTTAAGCGAGGACGTTCCAAATAATTTGCGCTTGCATTGCTGCTTGCTTCATTTTCAATAATATTTTCTATAGGCATGATTCACTTTTTAGTTTTAAAACATTTTATTTTAAAACTATTTTTTATAATATAATGCATTATAATATATTTTATAATAATCTACAATTAAAATGGTATAATATTAAGAGCAAATTTAAAGTTAAAAGAAATTGTTTTAACTTTAAATTTACATTTATTCTTAATCAGGGTGTATTTTGCGATTTTATTCGGCTTCAAAATTTAGACATATTAAATAGTTATTTATAGAGGTAATTTTGATAGAAAATAAAAGACAAAAAATAATGCTTGTTGATGACAACAAAGCAAATTTAACCATAGGAAAAAGTATTCTTAGCGAATACTACGATGTTTTTGCTCTTTCCTCTGCCGACAAACTTTTTGAATTTTTAAAGCATGTAATTCCTGATTTAATTCTGCTGGATATTGATATGCCCGGCATGAACGGTTATGAAACATTAACAATTCTTAAGGCAGACAAGCAGTATGCGGATATTCCTGTAATCTTTGTTACGGCGAAAGCATCAGAAGCGGATGAATGTGACGGTTTGGATTTAGGTGCAATCGATTATGTAGTTAAACCCTTTTCGCCGGCTCTTTTATTAAAGCGCATTGAAAATCATTTATTGTTTCAGAAGCAAAAAGCAAGTTTGCAAGATTACAACGAGAATCTGATAAAGATGGTAAAGGAAAAAACGCATCAGTTATACAGTCTTCAAAATGCGATTATAAGCAACATAGCAGAGCTTGTGGAATTCCGCGATGTTGTAACAGGCAGGCATATAAGCCGCACACAAAAATATCTGAAAAAACTTGCAGAACAGCTAATTGAAGACGGAGTATATGCAGATGAAATTCTTATATGGGATATGAATGTAATTTTGCTTTCATCTCAGCTTCACGATATAGGGAAGATCGCCATAAGCGATAATATCCTGAATAAAGCAGGCGTTCTGACAGAAGAAGAAAAAGAAATAATGAGAACCCATACCAAAAAAGGCGTGGAAGTAATTGAAAAAATGGAACACGCCTCTGATTTAACAGGTTTTCTTGAGTACGCAAAATTATTTGCAGGAACACATCATGAAAAATGGGACGGCAGCGGCTACCCCAACGGATTATCAGGAGAAGAAATACCGCTTGAAGGACGCATAATGGCGATAGCGGATGTATACGATGCTTTAATTTCGGAACGTCCGTATAAGAAATCCTATACCGCCCAAGAATCAGCTCAAATAATAATTGACGGCGGAGGCACACATTTTGATCCTGCGCTCATTGATACTTTTTCCAAAGTAAAAGATGATTTTGCCGCTATCGCGGTGGAGTATGCGGATTAATTTTATATTGCTGTGTGTTAAAAATGATGGAAAATTCTACACTTATTGCAACCAATAAATGCAGGAAGCTTACACTTTTTGGAACCAATAAATGTGGAATTTTTATATCTTTAATAATACTTCTTTTTTAGAAGAGTTTCTGGGGTAAGCGGTTATTTCCAAGCCCATTCCCAAACTGTCAAGATAATCTATTAAAGTTGATATACGAATATCTTTGCGGTTTTCCAGTTTTGAAACAGCGGTTTGGGTAAAATTTTCTAAATCGCTTTGTTTAAGCCCGTATTTTTCCCGTAGTATTGCTAGTCTGATATTGAGGCTTTCCTTTTGTGCCAGTTTTTTCGCTCTTGCAAGTACTTCCGGATTCATTCTTGCATCAAGTTCACTTAATGGGTGAGGCTTTTTTATTACTTTAGTTTTTGCCATTTACCTATCCTTTAATTACCATATTAAAAGGTATATGAACAATAATTCATATAGTCAAGCGGATAAATTCTTTAAGCAATCATTTAACTTTTTTTTTCCTTCCGTTAGTTATAGAGTTTTGAGGGGTTTCTTGTTCAAATTTTTTAAAACGATACGAGATAACTTCGGATAATTCGTTCAGTATTTTTTCCTGTAAATCTGCAAGAGTTCCTGCTTCCTGCATCGGGTAATATCTGGTTGAAAACAAAGCAGGAGCGTCAATTTCTAGAGCAGCGGCTATTCGTTCAAGCATTTCGGGGGTGGGAAAACTTTTCTCGCTTTCTATTAAAGCTATGTAATTTGTTGAAGTTTCAACTCTTTCAGCAAGTTGTGCTTGAGTAATTTTTAAAATTCGTCTTTGTGCTTTCATATTGAAAGCTAATACCGATCTTAGACTTGTCATAACCTCAGTTTAAACTTGGTTTTCATTTTTATTTATTTATAGTTACTTGACAATTTATGTTAAACATATAAGAATATGCTTAACATAAACTTTTAATATATGTACCATGTGGTTTTCTATTAGAAAATTCTGTTTTAAATTGCTTAATTAATTAGAAGTAAAAAAAAGGAGAAAAAAATGAAAAAAACTTGGAAATTGGCAGGAATTATTGCTTTTTTAGTGATTATTGGGGGGATTATTCTTGCCTGTGAACAATCTTCTGAACAGGAACAGAATAATGAAATTATAATATACGTTGTTGAGTTTAATATTAATGGCGGCACTGGTACAGTTCCAGATGAAATATCAGTAAATATGGGTTCTAGTATAACTCTTCCTAATATGCATGGGTTTACAAACGGGGATTATTCTTTTAATGGTTGGAATACTCATCCAGATGGATTAGGTATAAGTTATCAGTCCAATTCTTCCTATATACCTACAGAAAGTATAACTTTATATGCAAAATGGGAGGCTCCTATTGTTCCTTTAGGATACACTGTCGCAGAGAAGCTGGCTTGGCTGAAAGATAATGCTGAAAGTAATAGAAACTATATCGTTGAGGTTAATTTTGATGAAAATATAAGTTCTCATACATTCACCTACAGTAACAACAATATTACTGTAATCATTAGGAACACTGACAAGAATATTACTTTTTCATCTATTACTATTTCTTCTGATTGTACTCTTATTCTTGAAGGCAATTCTACTTGTCAAAATAATTTAATTGTTAATAACAACGGAAAGCTGATTATAAATAATGGAGTGAAAATATCAGGAGTATCTTTATCAAACAGTTCTTTTACAATGAACGGCGGAGAAATTTTCGGTAAAAATGGGGTATCTGGTAGCGGAGCTTTTACAATGAATGGAAGAAAAATTTTTGGCGGAAATGGTGTATCTGTTGGCGGAACTTTTACAATGAATGGAGGAGAAATATTTGGCGGAAATGGGGTATCTGTTGGTTACGGTACATTTATAATGTCTGACGGAAAAATATATGAAAATTCAAACAATACTGAAGGTGGTGTGGTATCTGTAACTAAAGGAACATTTACGATGTCCGGCGGGATAATTACTAACAATACTAATGGTGGCGGGGGGTGTGGTGGAGTGTATATAGAAGATGGTACATTTAAAATGACTGGCGGTGAAATCTCCTACAATTCCGTATCTTATAACACCACTAATAAATTTGGTAAAGCGTTTGGGGTTTATATTAAAGGAGGGACATTTACAATGATTGGCGGTGAAATTTCTAACAATTTTGGAGAGTATTGTTATGTAGCAGTATGTATTGAGCATATTATAAAAACTATCAACTATAATGATCACCATATAGGAAGTAATTTCACAATGGAAGGTGGTAAAATTTATAATAATAGTGGCATTGGAGTTAGTAGTGTTTCTCATGATTTTAATACTTTTACGATGACTGGCGGAGAAATTTCCGGTAATCAAGGCTCTGGAGTATCTGCTCGTTTTTTTACGATGACTGGCGGAGAAATTTTCGGTAACCAAGACTCTGGAGTAAGATTATCTAAATCTTTTACGATGACTGGTGGAAAAATTTCTGGTAATCAAGGCTCTGGAGTAGAAGGAAGAAGTTCTTATATTACGATGTCTGGCGGAGAAATTTCCGGTAATACAGGGAGCGACGGCGGCGGAGTGTATGCTGGTACTTTTACGATGTCTGGCGGTGAAATTTATGGTAATAATGCAGCAGCGTATGGTGGTGGAGTGTATGTTGGTGGATTGAGTGCTCCTTTTACGATGTCGATGTCTGGTGGTGAAATTTATGGTAATAGTGCAGGGGATGCTGGCGGAGGAGTGTGTGGTTATAACTACACCTTAACCAAGACCGGCGGTACTATTTATGGTTATACAATGGGAAATAATAACAGTAATGTTGTAAAAGATGTTGATGGAAATGTGTTAGATGATCGAGGACATGCGGTTGTGGTATATGACGCCGCCAGTAATGTTAAAAATCGAAGAGAGACTACTGCGGGCTTAGGGGATAATTTATACACTGCAGTACCCGGCGCTCCTGGTGGTTGGGAGAATTAATTAGGAATGTGAAAAGTTATATTAATTTTTAGATTAGTAATATGGAGTATAAAATGAAAAATAAAATTATATGGTTAGGAATGTTAATTGTAATACTGGTATTCGGAATGATGGTTTCCGGGTGTGAGGATAATAAAAATCTTGAACCTCTATCTACAATACGGTACGAAACAATACCATATCTTAACAATAATAATGCTAGTTCGTCCGAATTAATTTTTTGTGGTTATGATAATGATAAATATTATTATATCTTTTTACTTGGGCATGTTAATCATGTTCCAATAGCGTATCGTCCGGCAGTTGAATATAATGGAATAACACCGATTACCATAACCTATGAAAAATCAAATGTAACTGAAGAATCGGTGAGGTCATCCATGACTACAACTATTATGAACAGCGTTTCCAGAGGTGAAGAAACAAATTGGAACTTTGAGGTTGGAACCGGAGCTGAAGCCACTGCAAAAGTAGGAACATTCGGTGCATCATTAAACAGCAGTATTACAGCAAGTAAAGGCGGCTCTACAATTTGGGATACTACAAATACCAGGTCTGTATCAGATACATTTGAAACAACAACTGCAAAAATAACCGGAGAAAAAGATATTACAAGCGCTACCATAGGAACAAATGGTGAACCGTCTGGGCAATACCGTTATACGTTTTTCGGTACTACTGATGTGTATTATGTTTTAATTACGAACAAGGAAAAAGAATTTCTTTCACACTATTTTTCTGTTTGCGCACGTAACAATTTACGTTTAGGAATAGACTACGATCCTGATTTATTAGGTTCTTTTGAAAAAACAGGAAACGGTGATTTATTAAAAGTTCCTAATACAACCCTTTTTACTCTTCCAATACCAACAAAAAAAATTGAAGATTTAACGGTTCCAAAAGAACCAGATGCGCCTTTAAATCCGCCTATTAAAACTTCATATTCTGAAACTCGATCTGAGTATAACGGAGATTTTGATCTTACTTACGTTGGGTACTTTGGTGATCTGGTAAATGAAACATATAGACCGTATTTATCAATTCATACGCTCAAGCAGGAAGGTTATACACATTTAAAAATCGATGTTTCATTCGATTACCGCGCTACATCAACATTATTTACTACTAAATTAAGAGTTAAGTTATTAAATAATAATAATACGAATGAACTTAGCAGAGCGGATTTTAATTATCAATCAAACTGGACAAGAAGCTCTTTTTCAAGAACAGTACCCATTGATGCTACAGACAGCATTACCGGAGATTTCATGATATCATGGGGTGTAGTTGATATCGGAGCGCTATATAGCGTGTATAGCGTTGGTAATAGAACAATAACAATTACAGCGATAAAATAAAATTCAAATATATCATCAAATTATTTTTCAAAGGTGACAGTTGCCCAAAGGGTAATTGTCACCTTTGAAAAATTAACCGCTTCTACTGTCATTTAAGTTGTAAAGCATTCAATGGGTAAAGCGTAAATACTCAGAGGGACTTTAAGTTTTTATGAAGAATTTCTTCCTATTGTTAAATGATATTTTTTACCATATTTTTAGCAATCGAAAGAGCGCATCTGCTATATATGTTTCTTAATATCTGGTGAGTATCTAATAATTCATAAAGAGCTTTTATTGATTTAATCATATCTTTTAGCCAATCATCCTCAGTTGTTTTTTGCTTTGGCATTTCTTGTCCGCTTATACGTATTTTTACCACAATATTTTTTAAGTCGTGATAAATATGTCTTAATTTAGGCAATAACTCTTTGGATATATCCGACTTTAATTCTAACATTTTATGCAGAATTGCTACATAATATTTAAAACACAAATAGACGGCAAAGTCTCTTAATCCTCTGTTCAAATGTTCGGTAATACAGGTATACTGCTTCATAAAATATTCATTGTCGTTAGAGATAGCCGCTTCATACATTTTTTGATAATGAAAAACAGCATCGCGGAAATTTAAATGAGGGGATAATACTGCTACATTTTCATTAAATTTTTGATTATATTTGTCTTTTGAAAGGTCTTTTATTACCCATAATGAGTTTGTGTATGTAAATATTTCGTTTGCGATTTTATCAAGCTTTTCCTGATGTTCCGGCTGTATTTTCAAGATGATCTCCCAAAGAATAATATTTTGAAACTGGAATTTTGCGTCCAAAGAAAACTTTACCAACAAGCTCTGAATTGTGAATAAGAGAAATATCAGGGTCAATTGATCGCTGGCTTACTATTTCTTCTACAGTTTTGCTGGTTCCGGTAATGATGTTGTGAAGTTGTAAAAGCAGCTCTAAATTTTCTTTTTGTCCCATTTTAAAATCTCCTATTTTTATTAATTGGAAACCCTTTCTTCTAATTCTCTGAATATTCTAAGAAGTTCAGGGTTGATCGAATCTCCTAGCGGTATATTGTTATTGATTATTTCTTGGGCAGAGCTTGCTTTAATAGGATACTGGTTTAGTTGTTCCAAGAAATATTGGCTCATTTTCTCGTTAAAAGCTTTAACTAAATTAATTTTATTTTTTGTCAAAAAATTTAAAATTTCTTTTTCATTCTTTCCTTTGAGACACTCTTTTTTTATTTCTTCAAATACATGGGCATATTCAATATAGCGTATATCAAAATCACCTTCTTCCCAGTTTTCTATAAGTATTGTTTCTTTTACAGCTTCGCCAAAATAAAGTTTTGAGAAGTAATATATAAATTCGCTCTTTTCCATTTTTCGGCGCTAGCTTTTTTGCTTAGCGCATCCCCCTAGATTTACCGTTTTTGCCGGTAATGTCATATTGTAACCATAAACCTCAATGGCTACCCTTAATAAGAAAACAGAGGGGATGCATACAGATTCCGCCTCGAGTTTTGTCGCTCAAGGTTCTTAAAGATTTTTCATCCCCCTTCCCGTTCTGAAAAACCTTCTTTAGTGCTGCACGCCTCGTGTCGCGGTTAAACTCATTACATAAACATAACCAATGAATAATTCGTACACTTTAATAATAATAGATTTATTAAAAGTCAACAACCCTATATATAGCGTCTAGTTGGTAAGCAACGCTACATATAGCGTACCATGACTCCTTCACTAAGTTTTAATCTAACAAGTATTAATGAATTTGTCAATAAAAATCTAAAAAATTTACACGTTAAAATGTCAAATTCTATACATTTTACGTAAAGTTTATCTTCCGCACAAACGATGTTCAACCCGTCACTTGGTTTGTCTGCAGGTAAAAAAAACATAATTTCCAAAGGTGACAGTTGCTCAAAGAGTAATTGTCACCTTTTTGTCTGTAATAAAGTTTGCTATTTTACAACTTTGAACCTATAATATTCCTATGACTAATCTGGAACCTAATGAAAGCCTTGAAATTGTAGTTTGGGAAGATAAATATGCTACCGGAATCTCTCTTATCGATTCCCAGCATCATAAGCTTGTTAAACTGACCAATCAGTTGTATCTTGCCTGCCGCAAAGATAGTGATGCGCTAAATACTGCTTTCAAAGATGCAATGAGTCAAATGGTTCAATATGTCCGTTTCCATTTTAATGTTGAATCTAAGCTTTTAGAGGTTATCGGTTATCCTGAATATAAAAGTCATAAAAAAATGCATGATGACCTTATCAAGAAGATTCTTGATGCGGTAAAGGATTTTAACGATGGTAAGAAATTTGTGGCAAATCAGTTTGTTCGTACTCTAAAAGATTGGGTTTTTAGTCATATAGCGGTATACGATAAGCAATACAGTTTTTATATTCTCGATCTGTTAAAAAGAGGTTTGATAACAGAAGCAGAGATAAAAAGATTTGAAAAGTCTGCCGCTGATAGTGTTGCTTTGAATGAAAATAACTGATATCTATTAGTTATGGCTTACGGAGGCTCTATGAAAAAATATTTACTGTTAATATCAATCTTTTTTATTTTGGTTGTTTTCGTTTTTGCACAAGAAGAAGAAAACCCCGTTATGAAATTCGATGAAGCGGTCAGTGCTTTGGCAAAAAATATTCACGCAAAACTTATTGAAAAAAAAGCAGATAAATTAATTATCGGTCAGTTTACTTTTCAGGAAGCTGTTCCTCATTTCAGCGCTTATTGGGTTAATCAATTAACAGACGAATTAACAAATATGAGCGGAAGGAATTATGCCATTTATTCCAGCAATACAACCGATATCGAATGGACTATCACAGGCGAAATTGTTCAAGTTGCAAATATCATCAGGATTTATACTACTTTGGTTAGATTATCGGAAACATCGGCAGAAGGTTCGCGCCCTATCCGTTCACGCATTATCGAAGCATCTTTTAATTCCAGTTTTCAAAGAGAAGAGCATATCAATGCTATGATCTCTGCAAGTTCCGGCGGCGGATCAAATACCGCATCTGCAGGAAGAGATGCCCGCGAACCTGACAGTTGGGAAAATCCTGTTCCGCATACTATCGGCACGGGTCCCAATGCTCCGGTGATAAACCGTACGCTCACGGAGGGTGACGAAGATTTTTTTCTCTTAGTCCCGGAAAGGGACGGACGGCTTACAGTAGAAACAACGGGAAGTATCGATACCTTTCTTGTTTTTTTTAATTACGAAGATGAAGAAGAGCTTGCATCTAACGATGACGGCGGTCAAGGTTCTAATGCAAAAATTACGCATAACGTAAGAGCGGGAGTCCGCTATGTTGCAATTGTACGCGGATATGGTTCATCTACTACAGGCGCTTACGGTTTTAAAGCATACCTTGCTGCAAGGGAAAATTCCAGCAGTTGGGAAAATCCTTTTACTTATGAATTAGGCGCAGGCGAAGAAAATGCGGCAACAGTTAATCGTACTATTCAAGAAGGCGATGAGGATTTTTTTCTTATTGTTCCTTCAAGAGGCGGCAGGATAACAATAGAAACAACAGGCAGAATGGATACTTACATGGAGTTATTCGATGCTAACAGCAAAGAAATGCTTGATGATAATGACGACAGCGGCAGTAATTATAACGCGCGTATCAGGTATGTTGCAGAAGCTGGCAGCCGTTATATAGTTATGGTGCGCGGCTACGATTCAAGTGCTAAAGGAAGTTATGGTTTCCGTGCATTTTTCCAAACACAGAATACCTTGTCTCCTGATAACTATGAACCCAATAATGAGCCGTCAGAAGCAACACCAATCGAAATTGGTTCTGCTCAGGAGCATACCTTTCATTCAAAGGATGATGTTGATTGGTTTACATTTCAGATAACAAATGCAGGACAATATGTTATTAATACCAAAGGTTTAACTTCTAACCGCCTTGATACATACATAGAGTTATACGACAGCAATTTAAATTCCATTGCAGAAGACGATGACGGCGGAAACGCTCTTAGCTCGCTTCTTTCACAAAATCTTAACAGAGGAACTTACTTATTAAAAGTTTGGTGTCTCGATGAAGAGCCGGATCAAGGATATTCGATATCAATTAACAAAGAATAATGTTTAGTGTTGGATTGCAACAACTAAAACAGCTACTGTATTTGGATTATCCGGTGTCAGTGTAAATGCCGCTTCGTTTTCATTGAATGAAAGAGAAGCGGTATAATTATCACCTATCGCGGCGGCTAATCGTTTGTTGATTGAACCTGAAGCAGATGAAAATGTGCGCATAATTGATAATATATTCAAAGAATATTTTGAATAGAGCGTTATTAAATATGTAGTGCCTTGCGTATCAAGATTAATAGTTCTTTCTTCGCCGGGTAATACTACTATGCTGTCGCTGTAATTTAACAATGGGGATCGTCCCGCTTCCGGAAATAATAAAACAGGCGAATAAAAGTTTGATGTATCGCTTTCTTGCGGCTGAGTAACAACAAAGGAATATACATACGCACTTTCTCTTGCTCCTACTATAAAGTTTACTTTTGTACCCTGTGTAAAAGTTTCAGCAGATGTATAAATATTTTCTTTATTTAATTTAAATACCGCACGTTCAGTATTGTTATTCGCTGTTTGTGCAATTTCCATTCTTACAAAACCTTCAAATTTATTTGTTGTTGAAAAGTTAGCGATATTTTCTATTATCTCATAACCTTCTGACACAAAATCGGTAAAGGTTTTATATGGTATCCAGATATATCCGCCGTTTCCCCATTTTCTGCCCCAGCTGTTCAGCACTTCAAAGGAGCCGCCGTATTGAGCATCATCATAACCTATTACGCATAACGCATGACCTTCATAAAAAATGTTAGGGTCTTCTCTGGGACGCCAAACTTCTGTTGCTGACAAAAATGAATCCGGAGTATTCATACCGATAATAACAGGCTTTCCTTCAGAAATACTTTTTTTTACTATCCTTGTAATTATAGCAGGTTTTTGCCTGTCATCTCTTGAAAATAATGTAACATAATCTGCAATGGGGTATTTTCTGACAGTTCTGTAATATGCAAGATCGACACGCGGAAAAGAAATATTCCGTTCAACATCAAGTGTTTTTACAGTTCCGACATCTCTCATAAAATCTAAAGCACTGTAAATTTGAGCGCCTTGTATACACATGGGATCATCGGGTCTTATATTACGGTAAATATAAACAGGGGAAAATGCATTTTGAGTTGTTTCTGTTTGATTAAGCCTGTTAAGCGCGATGGATTCAGAGATTGTCCTTGCCGCATAAGCTGCAGCCCAAGCTACACAAGTACCGTAATCGGCTTGATCTCCGGGTAAAGGTGCATACCGCCTGAGCGAAAAGGAAGAGGGAAGCCCTTCATAAGAGCGCCCTGCAAGTTCCGCCCTGCGGGGAAGGTTTTCGTACTGTTCGTCAAAAATCGCCCCTCTGCCCTGACCGGAAATAAAAACAGCGGATAAAAGAAATAATAATAGGAAGAAACATAGAAATTTCTTGTTTTGAGGCATATTACTTTAATAATATTGCTATTAATGCTTATTTACAAGGAGGAATTAAGATTGATCCGCTGATTTTCATGGATTTTACGGATCATGTTAACTTCCGCTATATTGCATAAATTTATAGGGTTTGATAAACTAACCCTATATTATGAATCGGAGTTTTTAAAGATGGGAATTTTGAGTATTGTTTTATTAGTCTTTTTCGTTATCATTTCCGTGTTACTTATATTACTGGTTTTAGTCCAAACCGAAGATGGAAATCATCTTGGCGGTCTTTTTGCAGGAGGTTCGGATTCGGCTTTCGGCTCTCGTTCAGGAAATGTTCTTACCCGCACAACAACTATACTAGGCGCTCTGTTCCTGATTGTAAGTCTCGGGCTTGCTCTGCTCAGCCGTACCAATGTCGGATCGGGTGTTGAAGAAGAAGCGCGGAGGCTCTCTACCGAAAGAACGCAAACCAATTGGCTGGAAGAAGAATTAAATCCGTCACAGAATGAGTTTTTAATTGATGATCACAGTGATCATGACCACGATCACGACGATCATGATCATTAAAGACAAGATCATTAAGGCCAGAGGTTTTTATGATACTGCAAGATGTATTACTGCCTGAGTTTATCAAAGTTGATCTTGAAGCCGAAGATAAAGACGAAGTATTTGAAGAACTCGTTGCGTATTATTGTCAAGCCGACAAATCATCTTCTCATGATGAAATACTTGAAGCGATACTTACAAGAGAAGCCAAGATGTCGACAGGTATTCACAAAGGTATTGCAGTTCCTCACGGAAAAACAAATGCTGTAGAAACAATGAAAGGTGTTCTTGGAATTTCCCGCAAAGGTGTTCAATACGATGCATTGGACGGGGAACCTGTTTATCTTCTTTTTTTGATTATCTCTCCAATGGAAGACTCTGAAAAATATTTAAGGTTGTTAAAACATTTAGCGGAACTGATCGAAATACCGCAGTTTCAAATTGAATTGCAATCGCAAAAAGATTCTCAGAGTGCGTATAAAATTATACGCAAATTTGAAGAATTGCTTGCCGCTCAAAATTGATTATGGCGAAAGATGTGCATCAAGAGAAAGATGATTCTTCTCGGGGTATGCTTGGGCATTTATTGGAAGTTGAAGCGCAAGCTTCCTCTCTTGTAAATGATGCAGAAACGGAAGCCGCAAGGCGTATCCACGAAAATGAAGAAAAAAACCGCATCGCATACGAACATCGTTTTAAAGAAGAAATTCAAAAACAAGAAGAATCTCTTTTAAAAGAAAAAGAAATTATCAGAGCAAAATACCAAAAAGAGCTTGATGACTACAGGAAAGAAATTGATTCCATCAAGGTTGATGAGGATCATTTTTCCGCTCTTTTAAATGAATTTTTATTAGTTAAAAATCCGCAGGATTTTTAGCAAGGTTAAAATTATGAGTTCTGACAGCGGTTATGCATATGCTAAAGCAAGCTGGATAATCGGCAAATCTTTTTTGGGAAAAAGATTACCGCTTCTTTCAGGGCTTCATACATTATACGAACTGGACAGATTGGTTTTTCCCGAACACCGCAAAGAACTTCCCGGAAGAGAGCTGTTAGTTGACATGGAAAGACGTATTATTGAAAGAGCAGTGCGTCAAATATTATCAATTGTAAACGCTTTTACTGAACCGCCGAAACTTTTAGTGCGTATGATAAAAGGGTTTGAGTACAGCGATCTTAAAGAATGTCTTGCACATATTATAAACGGCACAGAAAAACCTGTTATCAGCGATATTGGGCGTTTTAAAACCGTGCGTTTTGAAAATTATCCTGATGTTGTATCTATGATCAAAAAAACCGAATTTGAATTTCTTCTTTCTGATGATTTAAAAAATATAAAACAAGGCATGAATGCATCAAACTCAGTCTGGTCTTCTGTTGATTTAACAGCAATCGAAACAAAATTAGATTTCCGTTTTTATCAAGGTTTAATAGAAAGCCTTAATCAGCTTTCTGATGATGATCGCGAAGTTGCATCGCGTCTTATTTTTGATGAAATTTCTTTGCGTAATTGCGTGTGGGCTTTGCGTCTTCGCACTTATTATCAAAAAAGCGAGATAGAAACCGCAAAACATTTAATGGATTTTAAACTTCATAAAAACTTTTATCAAAAAAGAGCATCTGTTGCAACAGACGCTTTAATTTCTTTGGATTTACCTCTTGATGTGCGCCTTCCCTGGCAAGGCTGGAAATGGGAGAGATTTTTAAACAGCGAAGAAGCGGCGTCGCAGCAAACAGCAGTACATTGGATGGTTGATCCGCGTTTTTTTCAAAATGCCGCAACGCAATATTTACATCACCTTGCTTTTCATAATTTTCACACTCTGCCTATGTCTGTCAGTGCAATTTATTGTTTTATCAAACTAAAACAATTTGAAGAAGATATACTTACAAGTGTTGCAGAAGGCTTGGCACTTGGAATGGATAGTTCTGCTGTTTTTAAATTGCTGATACATGCGGAGGTAAACTGATGTTACTCCCGCGTAAAATGAAATTTATCGAGCTTACAGTTTTTAAAAATGATATGGATGCCGTTCTTGAATATCTTGGAAAATCGGCAGTTATGCAATTTTCTGAACCGCAAAGTACAGCAGACAATGCAGCAGTTGCTGAGATAAGAGATAAAATAGAAAGAATACATGATGCGGCAGAGTTTATCGGCGGAAAGATAGGAATTGATTATTACGAAGATGATGAAGAAAATATTGTTCTGCCGGGTAAAGAAGAAATAGATCTTACAGAGAATCTTTGCAGCACAATTGAAAATTTAAAAGAAATTGAACATAAAACAATACAGGAAAAACAGCGGATAAGAGAAACAATTACAGAGGCAAGAGCTTTCTCCAAAATGAATGTTCCGTTCTCTGATTTTGATCATCTTTCTTATTTAACTTTGCGTCTTGGCCGGCTTGAAATGAAAGAAATTCAAACATTGCGGGAAAATCTTGGAGAACGTGCCGTGATTATCCCGTTAGGTGACGGAAACCGTATCCTTGCTGCAAGTTCAAAAAAAGGACGCTTTGCACTTGATACACAATTAAAAAAAGTTTCTTTTGAGCCGATTTCAATTCCTGAAAATTACCGCGGTGTTCCTGTTGATATGTTAAAAAGTCTAAATGAACAGTATCAAAATCTTGAAAAAGAACTTGATAAAATAAAAGCAGACAAAGAAAAAATGGCACAGGAATACACAGGTGATCTTGAAAGGCTTGTTTCTTCATGGCATAACGCTCTAATAATAGAAGGGATTAAATCCAGATTTACTTCTACAAATACTTTATATCATTTTTCCGGTTGGACGCCGTTAGATACAGAGGCGAAACTTGTTAAAGATTTATCTGCGTTAACTGACGGAAGAATAGCTGTTCATTCTTACACGCCGGATGAAGTGCCGTCGATTCAAAGCGGAAAAGAAAAAGTGCCTGTAGCAATGAAACATAATAGTTTTGTAAAAGGTTTTGAAAGTGTTGTGTTTTCCTACGGAGCGCCGTTATACGGAACAATTGATCCCACACCTATAGTAGCATTCTTTTTTACATTGATGTTTGGGATTATGTTCGGAGATGTAGGGCAAGGTTTTGTACTTTTGCTTGCAGGTATTTTATTAAATAAAATTCCCTCCTTCTTGCCGAAGTTTAAAAAGTTTTCTACGCCGCTTATTTCTGTCGGTATAGCATCGATGATTATGGGCTTTCTTGCAGGTTCGGTTTTTGCAAATGAAAAATTACTAGTAGTTCCGACAAGAGCGATTACCTCTTTTCTTTTCGGTAAGCCGATGGATCACATTCTGCACATTTTACCTATGGCGGGGGAAGGCGGAAGCATTACAAAATTACTGTACTTTTTTGGTTTTACTATTTCTATAGGAATTGTAATTAATTCATTGGGATTACTTATAAATATTTATAACCGATGTGTACTTAAAAAATATCAAGCCGCCTTTTTTTCCAAGACAGGATTAGCAGGGCTTGTATTTTTTTGGTACGCGATTTTTATAGGATTGCGGCTGATATTCGGCGGAAAATTTGAAGGATACGATATTGCATGCCTTACAGTTCCTGTTCTATGCATCTTTTTTGGTCCTATTATTTGGAAATTAATTTCGCGTCAGAAACCCGTTATAGAATTCGGGATTTTTACTTTTATAATGGAAGGATTTGTAGAAGTGATGGAAACAATTTCTAATTATCTTTCCAATACAATTAGTTTTTTGCGTGTCGGTGCATTCGCTCTTGCTCATGCGGTTTTTTCATTTATCATTTTTTATTTTACAGACGAGCTTGCCCGTTCCGGCATTGCAGGAACATTTTCCGCTGTGTTAATATCAATTATAGGGAATACAATCATCATCGTTCTGGAAGGATTAATTGTTGCTATACAGGTTGTACGCTTGCAATATTATGAATTTTTTAATAAATTTTTTATTGAGACAGGAGTTGAGTTTGCGCCGTTCAGGTTCAAATCAAAAAACATATAAAAGGAGAAATTATGAAAAAAATATTTTTATTGATGCTGATTAGCGTCTCGATTTTTGCGCCTGCTGTAATGCTTGCTCAGGATCATTCATCGGAGAATGTTTCAGAAACATCGATTGCAGATTCGCTTAAATGCATTGCCGCCGCTTTAGCGGTTGGCATTTCCTGCATAGCAGGCGGGATAGCGGTAGGCAGGATAGGTTCTGCCGCAATGGGCGCAATGAGCGAGAACCCTGACCTTTTCGGAAAAGCACTGCCTTACGCAGGACTTGCCGAAGGTATTTGTCTTTGGGGCTTTCTTGTTGCACTTTTAATTCTGTTTATATAACGGACATCAAGGTGGAACTTTATTTTTTAGGTGACGAAGAACTTGTAACAGCGTTTCGTTTTATCGGCATAGAAGGATTAGCCGTAAGGGATGCAGATGAGGCAATCGCTGTTTTCAGAAAAATCACCGAAAAGATTGAAGATATCGATCTGAGCGGCTTGTCAAATAAAATTCCATCAGAACAAGATAATTGTCAGATTCTGATCATGACAGAAGAAACTGCCGATTGGCTTGGTGATTACATGATCAATTGGCAATTATCCGGTAATTTTCCGCTTGTAGTTGAAATACCGGGCTTAGCAGGACGGCTTGCAGGCAGGAAAACTCTGGTAGAAGCTATTCGGGAAGCGATTGGGATTCATGTTTAAATGGAATTAATTGCAGGCGAAAATGATGCAGGACGCAGGCTTGACAGAATTTTGCGCAAAGCCTTACCCGATCACCCATTATCATTGATTCACAGATTGCTGCGTAAAAAACAAGTATTTAAAAACGGAAAACCTGCAAAGGCGCAAGATCGTGTTGAATACGGAGATAAAATAACAATACCGTCTGTAAAAGATAATAACGGTAAAAAATCTTGTACTAAAGAGATTCAAAAAAAGACGCAATTAGAAATACTCTGGGAAGGTTTAGGTTTAATTGCTGTTAATAAACCTGCAGGGATTGCAGTGCACGGTCAAGATAGTTTAGAAGAAACAGTTCAATCTTTTCTTTCAGATAAACTGCCTCCGTCAATTTCGTTTAAACCAGGTCCCTTGCATCGGCTGGATAAACCTTCAAGCGGGATTGTTGTTTTTTCTGTCGGCTTGGAAGGCGCGCGTCTTTTTTCATTATTGATGAGGGAGCGGAAAATAAAAAAAACTTATCTTGCAGTTGTAGAAGGGATAATAAACAGTGAAGAAGTCTGGCAGGACGAACTTATCCGTGATCATGAAAAGAAAAAAACTTTTATTAAAGGAAGAGAGCCCTTAATGAATAGGGGAGAGCATTCAAAGTTTGCAATTACCAAAGTTACACCTCTTGCAGTTGAAGACGGTAATACTTTAATAAAAGCGGAAATAGCAACAGGCAGGACACATCAAATACGCGCACAGGCTGCCGCACACGGGCATCCGTTGTTAGGTGACATTAAGTATAACGGAAAGAAAGAAACAACAAAGAAAAAAACAAGTAATTTTTTTCTTCATGCATGGAAACTTGAGTTTTTGGAATATTTAATAGAAGCGCCGATAGATAAAAAGCATCCGTTTATTGTTAAGTTTGGATACTCTGTCATAGAGTAAATATTATTTTTTATAATACCGTTTTATCTGCTTGTTAACATGAAATTCCGCTTTTTTCAGTCTATTACCGGAAACTTACCCCCTTCTTGACAAAAACTGCTTATTATATGAATATAATGAAATGACAGTGGTTGCGGCCTTAAAGTCCCTGTTTTTAAATAAAATATTCTTATCCACAGTATTAAGTATGTGTATCGCTCAATTTTTAAAGATGATATTTTATTTACTATCACGTAAAAAAAAGAGAACTTGGGAGGCGATTGAAACCATGCTTTGGCGGACAGGCGGTATGCCGTCAAGCCATTCGGCTGTTGTTTGCGCGCTTGCCACCGCTACCGGGATTTATGAAGGGGTATCATCAACTTATTTTGTTATAGCTCTCATTTTAGCCTTAGTTGTTCTTCGCGATTCTGTGGGTGTCAGAAGGGCTTCCGGTTTACAGGCAAAAGCGTTAAATAATTTGGGAAGACAAATAGCTAAAATCACCGAGCAGGAATTCCATTCAGTTAAAGAAATTCAAGGTCATACTCCGCTGGAAGTATTGGTGGGATCTTGTCTGGGTATTGTGATTGCAGTTGTTATCTTTCTGTTATAGGTATTGTTATGGCAGTTTTCCGCTCTGTGTTCTTACAGCCTTTACTTATCATATTAATTTCTTTGTCCGTTTCGTTAGGGCTTCTTTTTCTCGGCTCTTTAATGGGGTACGAAGAATTTAAAGGCGGCTATGCGGTGCTTTCAACCGATGTTTCTGTTGATGACAGAATGCTTGTTTCGCTTTTAAATAATGAACACGGGTTTTTAGACATTTTCGCAGGAAAGCCTGTTTCTGAATCTACTCAATGGGTAGTGCTTGATAATTTTGAGTCACTGGAAACGGTTGCGCTGGATAAATATTTTTCAAGAGTTTTTCCCTTTGATCCGCGATATGACGGATATGCAGAAAAATTAAGAGATATATTTATTAAAGACGGAAAAAGATATGTTTATATTCCTCTTGCCGCAGGTAATTGGAATTCCGCTTCTATTGATAAACAAATCGCTTCTCTTTTAAATGATATCCCTTATTCTGTTGATTATTCAGGAATAGGCAGACCTTTATTATTTTTCTTTATTATGTATGCAGCAGCTTCTTTATGTTTTCTGATTATTTGCTTGGCACGGAATAAAGCGCATTACGGTTATAAAATTATTATCGCTCTTGTTCCTGTATTATCTTCTCTTGCATTTTTCGGCGCATCAGGGATAGGTTGCGCGGCTCTTTTTTTAGCAGCCTTTGTTGTGTTAAAAGAGCCGTTAGGTGAAATTGCTGTGCATCAGGGACAATCTCAATCAAATCAAGTAAAAACAAATACGTTTAAAAAATTTATTAAAGAAAAAATTGTTAATTTTAGGTTTTATTATTTATTAGTATTTGCAATTTTTGCATCTGTTGCTGTAATTGTTGTTTTTTCTCAGATAAAACCTTTGTTTTTACTTACAGTCTTTTTTGCCGCTCTTTTTGTTTATATTTTATCTTTAAAAATATCATCTATTTACAGTATACAGCGCAGAAGATTTTCTCCTGTAATGATTATTAAAAAGCGTTTTCCGGATTTCTCTTTTTCTTTTTATATGCTACCCTTTGCCGCAGCCGCTTTTTTAACTTTGTTTTTAGCTGTTTATCAAACTTCCTCTTATGTAACAGATACTAAGTTTGATATCGCGCTTGATGAGCAGGATTATTATCAGCATTTAGAATATCAAACTTCATTTTCGACACGTCAGTTTGGATCGCAAAGCAAAGATTTTCCTTCTTTCTTTTTTGATACAGACGGGCTTCCTGCAATTAAAACACCGGTAAACAATTCTATAGAAACGCAGCAGTTTCCGCCGTTTCCGTTAAAACATTTAATGGATTTTTTTTATATGGTTAATTCAGGTGAAAAAACAAATTCGGGCAATGCACACTCTGTAAGATCGGACAATTTATCGGAAAAAATAGTGTTATTGGTTTTAGTATTTTTTGCTTTAGCCGGGTTTTTTATCAAACGTAAAAATGATTATTCTTTGCGTTTTGATTTTTCCGGTTTCAGAAGAATGGCAGGTGAATCACGCGGAATAGGTATTAACTGGAATAAGACTTTACTGTATAATGATAGAAATCAAAAACGCAGCCAGCCAGCAAATTTGGGAAGGCAGACGTTACTTGGCAGTTACCGAAAGGATGCATAAATTATGAAGATATATTCATTTCCAAGGGGAGGGCTTCCCTACGAAGATCCGACAGCACCTGTAAAATCAGAGGCTGTTAATGCATATTTACCCGCTCTTTCTGTTTTTCCTCTTGGGAATAGTTTAAAAAAAGTGTATCCTGTTATCTCTGTCGGAGATTTAGTCCGCGAAGGTATGCTAATCGGCAAAGCAAACGATCCCGGAGCTGTTAATGTTCATGCGACAGTTCCCGGCAGAGTTATCAGAAAAGCATCATGGAAAGACAGAGACGGTATAGAAAACGAAGCTTTTGTAATTAAGATGGAAGGATCATTTGAAAAATTAGGCAAGAAAGATGATGTATATCAATGGATAGGCGTAAACGGATACGATTTACAAAAGATGATATCCGAACTTGGAATTGTAGAAATGGATTATACAGAAAAACCTCTTGCAGATATGATTTCTGCAGGAAGGAAAGAAGATAAATTAACACTTGTTGTTCGTTGTGTTTTTGATGATCCTTGGCTGATTGCAGATTACGCTCTATGTATGGATAGAATGAAAGCTGTTATAGAAGGAGCTGCCATTGTAGCAAAAGCATGTTTTAAAGTTACGCAAATTATTTTTGCAGTTTCTCACCGCGAAAAAGATTTGGGGCAGATGCTGTTAACAGGAGCGGAAAAACTTGAAATACCTTCTTCGCTTGTTTTGACAGGCTCGCGTTATCCGCAGCGGAATAACAGAGAGCTTGAGATTGCTCTTCGTTTATATGAAAAAAAAGAAGGTCTGAATTTAGGGAAACTTTTAATTTTAGGTCCTGCAGTTCTTGCCGCCGCTTTTGATGCAATAGTACATAAAAAACCGATGTTAGATCGATATGTTGCTGTCGGCGGCTCTGCAATAAAAAATCCGCAAATTATGAAAGTAAGGGTTGGAACAAGAATTGGGGAAGTAATAGAGCAGTGCGGAGGTTTTATTGATAAACCTGAAAAGATAGTTACAGGTTCCCCTCTCTCCGGAAAAGAAGTAATGTATCTTGATGAGCCTGTCAGTAAAACGTGTTATGCGATTGTTGCAATGACAAAAACGCAGGCTGCAAATCATGGGCAGCAGAATTGTATTAATTGCGGCGAATGCAGAGCAGTTTGTCCTGTCGGTCTTGATCCTCAGAATATTTATAAACGTTTAAGAATGTTTGAAGCGCAGGAAATTGTTACAGTAAATTGCCGAGGCTGCGGATGCTGTAAAATAGTTTGTCCGTCTGCAATTCCGTTAATGGAAACAATAATGGAAAAAAATCAGGAGGCAAAAAATGGCTGATCGTAAAATGATTTTTTTTCATAAACCGCAAATAAATATTTCTTGTCCAAGTACCGGCAGAATGTGGCTGATTACAGGCTGTGCATTTCTTTGCGTGCTGCAATCATCATTAAGAGACGGAGGACGTTCTCTTGCTATTGCAATAACAGCTTTTATATCCGCTTTATTGTTGGAATTTTTATTAACCAGAAAAACTGCGGCAAATAACGGAGGCAATGTTTTTGCAAAAATAATGGACGGTAGTGCGGCGGCAACCGCTATGATACTTTCTATTATGCTTCCGAATCAAATGCATCCGGTTTATGCCGCTCTTGGAACCGCTTTTGCAATTATTGTTGTAAAGTATAGTTTCGGAGGCTTAGGTTCTAATTGGCTTAATCCCGCACTTGGAGGCTGGCTTTTTATCCGTTTCTCGTGGACAGCCGCTTATGAAAAAGCGCTTGATAATTCTTCCGGATCAATTACAGAAATGCTTGTTACTTCTGTAATTAGCCCGGTCGATAATTCAATTACAGAATTTTTAAATAGTTATATTTTTTCTATCGCCGGTGTTCAAATGCCTTCAGGTTATATCAATCTTCTTTTTAATGACAGTGCAGGTATTATAACAGACAGAGGGCTTTTAGCTCTTTTATTAGGTACGATTATTATCACTGCTGTCGGGATTAATCGCGGCTGGATTCCGTTAGTGTTTCTTACAGTTTACGGATTTCTTATCCGTCTTGCAGGAGATGCCGGAAGTTTTTGGGACGGGGATATTCTTTACGGAATTTTTTCCGGCGGCACGATTGCAGCAGCTTTTATTCTTGCCGCAGAACCTTCAAGCAGTGCAAAATTAAACATTGGCATTATATTTTCTGTTATTTTAAGCGCCGTTCTTGCTTGGTTTTTCCGTTATAAATGTATGGAATATTCAGGTTGTTTTATCGCTCTTGCTCTTGTAAATTGCTTAACGCCGATTATCCGTCACATAGAAGAAAAAATCTTTTTTTCAAGAAAAAAAATATATAAAAACTCTGCAAAATATTATCAAGATAAAAATAATAAAATCGCTCAGGAGAAAACCTGATGAATAAAGATGATATTACATTAAACAATGCGGTTACCGGAATTAGTAAGCTAAAAGATAAAGCGATTCTTTTAGGCTGGATATTCGGCTTATTAATTTTAATTTCTTTTATTTGGATTATTACGCAGTCTGTGCAGTCATACTATCTTTTACGGACTGTAAATAATGTATTAATCAGCAATAATGATTCAAGAAGGCTTTCAGCATCTTTGAATCAAGATTTAATTGAAAAAAGATCGGGAAATGCAAATCTTTTAGGCTACTGGTATACGATGCATAATTCGTCTGATTATATGTTTGTTTTTACTGTTTTTCAAGACGGTATAATGCTTCCGCTTGGTGCAATTGTTGCACCTAACGGAAAAGTAAGTGAAATTCTGCCGTTAAGCGCTCATGCTTCATATGTTTTTGATACCTTGCCTAAAAGTATTTTACAAATATATATTAACAGGATTGAATCTATGATGCATACATTTCTAACGAACAGCGTATCAATAGAAGGAAGTACAAAATGAGTATAAGCCGTCATCATTCTTTTTGGGGTTCTCTGTCGCCGCTGGGCGGATTAATGGGTATTAGTTTATTGGTCATGGCATCCGCGCGCCTTTCATGGGCAATTACCATTGCAGGCTGCCTGTTTTGGGTATACGGGCTTACCGCTTTTTCTTTTGCTTTTTTATTATCTGTAGGAAAAAAAATTATACCGGAAAAGGGAAGAAGCGCTATTTATTCTTGTTTGGCGGCGTTTTTCGGCAGTGTATATTTATTTTTATTTTGGCTGCTTTGTCCTTTTGCAGCTCTGGAAACTTTTATGCTTATGTTATTGGTTCCGCTGTTTTGCGCGCAAACAGGTTTTGCAGATGACGGAACTGCCGATCAAACATCAGCCAATAAAAATTCAAAAGTAAACATTGATGTTTTTGACAGTGTATCGGACTCTGTTTCCGGTGCCGCATCTTTGGCTGTTTTAATAATTGCTTTTTCTATATTAAGAGAGCCTTTGTCTTATTGTTTGCTGTCATTTCCCGGAACAGCTCAGGGAATGGTGACAATAATGTATTTCAAATCAAATTCGTTTTTCCCAATCGGTGTTTTTGCATCTTCTGCAGGCGCATTATTGTTGTTAGGATATTGTATTTGTCTTTATCAATACGGTAAAGGAAAACTTTTGGGGAGAATATAAATGAACGGTGCACCTCTTTTACTTTTATTTATTTATTCCGGTTTTACTATTAATTTGCTTTTACAATGCGCTCTTGGAATTAAAGAGGCAGTAGAAGCAAAAATACCTCAGGAAGGCGAAGGCTCTCCTCTTGATAAATATTCGCTGATTAAATCCGTTATTGTTTTTCTTACAATAATATTATTATGGGTTATATTCTCAAAAGTTATTTACAATTTAATTCAGGGAATTTTTATTTATATACTGTTATTTCCTGTAAGTTATTTAATATACAACGGGATTGAATATTTAATCTTTCGTTTCATTTTTAAGAAAGATACAGAAGAAGATCGTTATGCAAATTTTAACGGAGGAGTTACAGCGGTAGCTGTTTTCTTATGTCTAAATTTATCCAATGATTTTTTAGAGACTGTGGTTTTATCTTTTGGTTTTATATTTGGAATATTTATTGTTAATTTAATTATAAGAGAAATAAGAAAAAGAGCTTCACTTGAAGCTGTTCCGCTCTTTTTAAGAGGCAAACCCTTAGTTCTAATTACTATGGGAATGTTATCCCTTGTTTTTACATCAGCATCATTATTGCTTTTCAGAATGATAGGTGTTATGTGAAAGAAGAAGGAAAGGCGATACCAAATAAAATTTCTTTAATTCTGGGTACTCATGCACATATACCTTCAGGCGCACCGGAAAATGAATTTGAATATGTATACGAAAATAAACTGCGTCCTTTTATCTCAAATCTTTACCGTTATCCTAATATAAATGCTGTACTGCATTATTCAGGAGTATTGCTTTATTGGATAGAAAGAACTCATTCTGAGCTTTTTATGCTGATCGAAGACATGATAGGCAGAAAACAAATTGAAATTTTAGGCGGCGGTTTTTATGAGCCGATGTTCCCTTTAATTCCTTTGCAAGACAGAATCGGGCAAATTGAATTTATGACAACTTATATCCGTAAACATTTCGGCAAACGCCCTGCAGGCTGTTGGCTGCCGGGAATGATTTGGGAGCAGCATTTAGCGAATACGCTTTCTGCAAGTGATATGACCTATACTTTTCTTTCTCAGGATCAATTTAAAATGGCAGGCGTGAAAGGAGAAGGGCTTTTTTATCCTTGTATAAGCGAGGATCAAGGAAAATATACGGTGATTTTTCCTGTTTCATTAAATATAGAAAAAGAATTGGCAGAAAAAAGTTTTTCGCAGACATTTGTCGAACTTAATAAAAAATTTTTAAAAGAAAATAAGAGTAATGCAAACACAAGAATTGTTTGTGTTTTTCCTGATAAAATTTTATCTTCTCCTGAAGAAGCGATAGATACTGCATGGAATCGTTTTTTTGAAGAGATTTCTCTTTCGCAAGATATCGTAGAAACTGTATTGCCGTTTAAAATTTTAAAGAATCAAAAAAAATATAAAAAAATATGCTTTCCAAATTCTTCTGCCTTTACTCCAGAAGCAAACCGTTTGCAAAGCGACAGTGCCTTTATTTTAAATGATTTTTCGCCGCGCCGTTTTATTATCGAAGATGAAGAAGCAAATGATTTATATGCAAAAATGATTTTTGTAAATGTTCTTGTCAACTCATTAAAGGGCGATAAAGCGCGGAAATTAATTGCAAGAGAAGAATTATGGAAAGCGCAAGATTCATTTCTGTTTTTTCCTTCTTATGGATATTTGCGTAATAAACTTCGCAAAGCAGCTTATAGTTCGCTGTTACGTGCAGAAAGCATGACAAGAGATAAAGGAAAGTTTGCTTTATCTCTTATTCAATATGATTTTGATTTTGACGGTATTAAAGAATATCTGTTTCAAGATTCTCTTATAAACTGCTATATACGGCAAAAAGGCGCTGCAATTTTTGAACTTGATTATTTACCAAAAGAATGGAATTATCTTGATTGCGGCTCTGATGCGAATTACACATACAAGAATGATAAAAATTCTGTAATTTTAAATAGGAATATAAACCGTGCCGCATTTGCAGATATGCTCCTTTCTGCTGATACCGATATAAATAATTTAGCAGATATTATTAATTCTGTTTGCGATGATTTGCAAGGGCGTTTATGTTTTAATGAATATTATGAAGCAGTTACTCAAGATAAAAAAGGAAAAACATGCTTTAAGCTGGCTGCAACAAGCGAAAATATTCCGTTTAACAGTATAGAAATTACAAAGTGCTATAAATTAAAGAAAGATGTTATAACAGTAAGTTATTTAATAAAAAACACAGAAAAAGATCAATCTTTATTCGGTCCGCAAAAATTTTTGTTTATACCGGAAATTGATTTATCATTTGCAGGTATATCAGAAGAATATGTTCGTTTTTATACACAATCGGAAGTGAAGGCTGTTCAAGATGCGAACCGGAATGAAAACACGTCAGCACTTGTAAATAAAGATATTCCTTTAGAAAATAATTTAAAAATATCTAATATAAAAATATTAGATGTTAAAAATGAAGTTCAGATTCTTTTTAATTCTACTAATACTTTTTCTGTTTACTTGATTAACTCTTTTAATAACGATTTAAATAAAAATGATAATCAAGAAGATATACAAAAATTTTACCAGGCAACTTGTATCTTGCCTGTTTTTTCTTTGTCTTTGTCAGGCGGCGAAATATGGAAAAACGACTTTTCTTTTAAATTCTCGCATTAAAACAATTAACCGCTATTGATAGATTATACAATTTTAGTTATCATATCAGAATGAAAAGAAGATTAATTACATCGGCATTACCTTATGTTAATAATGTTCCCCATCTTGGGAATCTGATACAAGTTTTGTCTGCTGATGCTTTTGCGCGTTTTTGCAGACTGAACGGAATAGAAACCCTCTATGTTTGCGGAACTGATGAATACGGCACAGCAACTGAAAACAAGGCTGCAGAAGAAGGGGTAAGTCCAAAAGAATTGTGCGATCGTTATCATGCGATACATGCGGAAATTTACAGTTGGTTTAATATTGCTTTTGATAAATTCGGACGTACTTCCACAAAAATCCAAACAGAAGTTGTTCAGGATATTTTTTTAAAACTTGATAAAGAAGGGCTTATCTGTGAAAAAACAAATGAACAGTTTTTTTGCGAAAAATGCGAACGATTTTTAGCAGATCGCTATATCAGAGGTGTTTGCCCTGTTTGCGGAAGTGCAGATGCAAGAGGAGATCAATGCGAGGCTTGCGGAAAATTATTAGACCCTACCGATTTAAAAGAACCGCAATGTTCTGCATGCACAAGCAAACCTTCGTTAAAAAAGACAGATCATCTTTATATTGATCTTCCAAAGATTAGCGGTAAACTCGAAAACTGGATGAAAAAAGCATCTGTAGAAGGTTTTTGGGCGCATAACGCAATTCAAATGACGCAGGCTATGATAAGAGACGGTTTAAAAGAAAGAGCTATAACACGCGATTTAAAATGGGGAATCCCTGTTCCAAAACAAGGTTATGAGAAAAAAGTTTTTTATGTATGGTTTGATGCTCCCATAGGTTATATTTCAATTACAGGGTTGTTAGGTGAAGAAAAAGGCGATTGGCGAAAGTTCGTAGACTACTGGTGGAAAAACCCTGAAGAAGTGGATTTATTCCAATTTATCGGCAAAGACAATGTTACTTTCCACACAGTAATTTTTCCTTCCAGTCTTTTAGGAAGCGCAGACAAGTGGACAATGCTGCACCATATGTCAAGTTCAGAGTATCTTAATTATGAAAATTCCAAATTTTCAAAATCAAAAGGGATCGGCGTTTTTGGAACAGATGCAATGGAAACAGGTATCCCTTCTGATGTTTGGCGTTTTTACATTTATTATAACCGTCCTGAAAAATCTGACGTTATGTTTACATGGGACGATTTTAAAGAAAAGGTAAACGGGGAGCTTATCGGTAATTTCGGAAATTTAGTAAACCGCACTTTATCTTTTGTTACGCGCTATTATGACGGCAAGATTCCTTATGCAGACAGTGACAGTAATTTCTGGGAAGAAGTAACAAAGTACGAAAAATCTATCACAGAAAAACTTGATAAAGCATATTTAAGAGATGCGTTCAGGGAAATATTTGAACTTTCTTCTTTTGCAAATAAATATTTTCAAGATAATGAGCCGTGGCGTTTACGAAATGAAAATCCAAATAAAGCCTGCTCTGTAATCCGCGATCTTGCATACATTGTGCGTGATTTATCTGTTTTAATAGAACCTTTTTTACCGCAATCTGCCGCTAAAATCGCTTCATTTTTTAAATTAAAACACAGTGAAAATCTTTCTTGGAAAGATATTGGTAAGGCACAAGGAATAGGGGATGTGCAGATAACAAGCGAGGTTCTTTTTAGTAAACTGGAAGATGATAAAATTAAAGAACTGCGCGAGCGTTTCTCCGGAACTCAGAAAGAAAGAAATGAAGCAGGTGAAAGTTCTTTGCAAAATAAAAAAAGTTTCTCTTCTGTAATTGACTTGCGTGTTGCAAAGATAGAAAAAATAGAAAGACACCCGAAGGCGGATAAACTTTACATTATAAATCTAGAAGCAGGAGAGGGAGTTACAGGTGTCCGCGATGAGAGGCAGATAGTATCAGGGCTTGTTCCGTTTTACAAAGAAGAAGAACTTCTTGGAAAGCAAATAATCGTTGCATATAACTTAAAAACTGCAAAATTAAGAGGAATTGAATCGAAAGGTATGCTTCTTGCAGCAGGAGATAATAACGGCACAGACTCTGAAGGAAAGCCTTCTGAAAGAGTTGAAGTGCTTGATTCAAACAGTTTTCCGACAGGAACAAGGTTTTTGCCTGAAGGCGAAGAAATACTTTCTGATTTACCGGAGATAGATATCGATACTTTCTTTTCATACTCGATCACAGTAAAAGATTATATTGTTCAATGTGAAGGAAAAAAATTGTGCCTTAACGGAAAAGAAGTTCGCACAAAAATAATTAAAGACGGAGAAGTAGGTTAAAGGATTTACGGTTTGAAAAATAAAAAAACAACCCAAAACCTTAATACCTCCGATTCGTTTTATATAAAAAAAATTACAAAAGCAGATTTAGAGATATGCAAAGAGGCTTCTTCTTTTTTACAATCCGCAATGTGGGGGGAGTTTAAATCTCTTTTTGGCTGGAATGCAAAAGCGTTTTTAATAGAATGGTCTTATAATGAAATACAGGAAAGGACTAATCTTTTAATATTATACCGCCGTCTTGTTCCCGGATTTTCTTTTGCATATGTACCATGGGGGCCTCAGCTGCCTTCTTGTTTTACTGATAATATTAAACCCAATGTAACAGCAGAACTTGCCGATAAACTTAAATCGTTTTTTGCACATAACACTGTGTTCATCCGTTTTGAACCGCCGTGGTTCATCGCACAAAACGATGAATTTAAAAACTCTATTTTTGCTGATGCAGGTTTTAAAAAATCTGCGGCTACTGTACAGCCGCCTGATACGGTTATCATCGATCTGTCGGCTTCTTGTGAGGAATTACTGGCGAAGATGAAACCTAAATGGCGGTATAATATTTCGCTTGCCGGAAAAAAAAGCGTGCAGGTTAATATTGGAACAGAAAATGACTTAGAAATATTTTACAGTCTTTTAAAAGAGACTGCTGTAAGAGACGGAATTGCAGTACATAATATAAATTATTATAGAACCCTTTATGATTTATGTAAAAAAAAGGAAGGGGTATCAATCAGCTTATATACAGCAAAACATGAAGATGATGTTTTAGCGGCGATAATAGTTCTTTTTTACGGCAAGGAAGCAACTTATTTATACGGAGCCTCATCCAAAAATAAGCGTAATTTAATGGCACCTTATGCTCTTCAATGGAGGGCTATGCAGGATGCAAAAGAAGCCGGCTGCCTTTACTACGATCTTTTTGGCATACCTCCGAATGAAGATCCGAATCATCCTATGGCTGGTCTTTACCGTTTTAAAACAGGTTTCGGAGGGCAAATTATTCATCGTCCCGGCAGTTGGGATTACGCATATAAGCCTTTTTTTTACGCTTTATTTAATATAGCAGAGGCTTTTAGAAAGAAATTGATGAATTTAAAAAAGAAAAGAAGATAAAACGCAGTACTAACAGAGTTTGCAAATCATGTTTTTCTATACTTGAATCAAAAAAAAATTATTTGTATAGTAACCCTAAGGAGAAAAAAATGGCTTTTGCATTAAACACATACCCTGTCACCTACCGATCAAAATATTCTAAAGGTAAATGGGAAAGCGAATATTTAGAAAAACCTCATAAGACGCATGAAGAAGAAAAGGCAATGAGCGAAGAAGATCGGATTAACTTGCAAAATTCACGCAATTATTATGAAGATATGCCTCTTGTGAATTATACAACCCAATACGGGCTTGCATGTTTTGAAGGTTTAAAGGCGTTCCCGCAAAAAGACGGCGGGCTTGCAATTTTCAGACCTGATAAAAATGCGGAGCGTTTTGCGCGTTCTATGGAAGGCTTATGTATGCCGCCTTTCCCGGAAAAATTATTTTTAGAAGCGTGCATAGAAACCGTTAAACGAAACGCGAAGTTGGACTTTTTACCCCATTATAAATCAGAATGGGAAAAAGATTATTTTATGACAGCAGACTCTGTCTACATAAGACCTTTTACTATTTCAGAAGGCGGCATCGGTGTAAATTTATCCAATGAACCATATGTTATGGTGATTAACACTCCTGTAAGCTCTTATTTTACCGCAGGAAATTCAGATGCAATTGTTTCAGAAAGAATCCGCGCAACACCAAACGGGACAGGCTGGATAAAGGCTTGTTCAAATTATGTAATATCTGCTCTTGCAAAATCCGAAGCGTTAAAGAACGGTTACATGGAATGTATTTTTCTTGATGCAACACAGCGAAAGTACATAGAAGAAGGATCGTCGTGTAACATTTTCTTTTATCTTAAATCCGGAGAACTTGTAACACCGGAACTCGGCGATACAATACTTCCCGGCATCACAAGAGCAAGCATTATAGAACTGGCACGTGACAAAGGAATAAAAGTAACAGAACGCAAAGTGTCAATAGAAGAAGCGCTCTCTGATGCTAAAGAATGTTTTGTCAGCGGCACAGCGGCAGGAGCAACTCCGCTTACTTCAATCAACTATCATGGAAAAAAAGTTATTTTTAATAACGGCAAAACAGGAGAGTTAACCTCTGATATACGCGATACAATAAAAGGTATTCAGTACGGTAAATTACCTGATACTAAAAGTTGGATGATTAAGGTTATATAAATTTGGCAGGGAACAATCCGCTTATAAAACCGTTTTTAAAATGGGCAGGAGGTAAGAGGCAATTACTGACTGAAATAAAAAAGCACTTCCCTGCCGATATCAGCAATTATATTTATTACGAGCCGTTTTTAGGCGCAGGTGCAGTTTTCTTTGATTTGCAGCCTAAAAAGGCGGTAATAAATGATTTAAACGAACAATTAATTCTTACCTATAATGTGATTAAAGAAAATATTGATGAACTTATTGTATTGCTGAAAAAATATCAGAAAAAAATTGACAAAGATAATTTTTATAAAATAAGAAATATTGATCGCGATGCAAAAAAATTTATTAAATTATCAGATATTGAAAAAGCAACCCGTCTTATTTTTTTGAATAAAACCTGTTTTAATGGTTTGTACCGTGTTAACTCAAAAGGGTTTTTCAATGTACCTTACGGTAAATATATAAATCCTTCTATATATGAAGAAATTGTGCTGCGTCAAATAAATGATTATTTAATATCAAATAAAATTAAAATTTTAAATTGTGATTTTGAAATTGCAGTATCGGCTGCTTGTAAAAAATCGTTTGTGTATTTTGATCCGCCTTATCATAGTCCTGATAAAACAAATTTTACAGGGTATCAGGCAGACGGGTTTAATGAAACCGAACAAGAAAGACTTTGCAATGTTATTAAAAAACTAACAAGTAAAGGTGTTAAATGTTTGTTAAGTAATTCCGATACGCAATACATTCGGGAATTATATAACAGTGAGTTTTTTGAAATAATTTCGATACAGGCAAAAAGAGCGATTAACTCTGATTCACAGGGAAGGGGAGCAGTAAAAGAAGTTTTAATTAAAAATTGGCAGGATTAACGGATAAAAAAGACTAAGTCACACACTTCTTGACACAATATATAAAACCTGATAACCTCAAAAAAGTGCGGGGATATAGCTCAGTTGGTAGAGCGATTGGTTCGCAATCAATAGGCCAGGGGTTCGAATCCCCTTATCTCCAAGTATAAGTCTTTTTTAGTTTTGTTGTTTTAACTTATTTATGCTTTCTTCTATCGTCATCTCAGCATTTTGACGGGTTGTAAGATCGCGCAATGTTACTTTTCCGTTTTCACATGGGATTATCACATAACGCAGACCCTTTTTTTCTGCAAACATAAATTGTTTTACAAGCTGTTTCTCACCGTTTGGTTCCAGAATCACTTCGCAGGGAACACCCGCTTCTCTGAATTTTTTTGCCAGTGATTGATACTCCCCTGATTTTTCAATATCAAGGCATGCGATAGCTGTTGTGTGAGTATTTGCACAGGGCAGTTTATTAAGGCTTTCAAGAGCGGCTAACAAGCGGTCAAGCCCGATTGATGTGCCGACACCGCTGATCGATTCTTTATCTTTTGAGTAAAGCCCTGCAAGATTGTCGTAACGCCCTCCGGAGCAGATCGATCCGATATCAGGAAGTTCTTTTAAAAAAGTTTCAAAAACAACTCCTGTGTAGTAATCCAAACCTCTTGTGATCGAAGGCGATAAAACAAAAGGTTCAGCGCCCGTATCAATCATGTATTGCTGAAGTGAAGCCAGTCTTTGCGATTCCGGAGAAGGACCTCCTGACAATTCTGTTATGCGATCAAGTATTTGCGAAAAACTTCCCTTTGCTCCGATAAACTCCAATATTTTTTTCGCGTTCTCTTCCCCTGTTAATTCACTTAAACTAAGACGGGTTTCTTCTTCGCCAACTTTGGAGAGTTTATCTACAGTGCGAAGTACATCGACAGATTTTTCTATCTGACCGATGTGATTTAAAAATCTGTTAAATAGACCGCGGTGGTTAACATGAATTGAAACATCAACGCCAAGATTTAAAAAAGTTGTGCGTATTAAATAAATTATTTCAAAATCAGAAGAGGGATTGTTGCAGCCTATAATATCAAAATCACATTGAGTGAATTCGCGGTAACGCCCTCTTTGGGTGTTTTCTCCCCTCCATACTTTTCCTATGTGGTATCTTTTAAAAGGAAATATTAGCTCTCCCTTGTGCGCTGCAACGTAACGTGCAAACGGAACTGTAAGATCAAAACGAAGGGCGACATCACGCTCTCCGTTGTCTTTGAAACGGTAAATTTGTTTTTCTGTTTCTCCGCCGCCTTTGCCAAGCAGTATTTCTGCGTATTCAAGAGCTGGTGTGTCTATCGGAACAAAGCCGAAAGAGCGGAATGTGTTTTCAATATTTTCTGTAAGGCTGCGCCTGATTATTTCCGCTTGCGGAAGAAAATCCCTGAAACCTTTCAGAACTTTTGGTTCTATGTATGCCGGCATATTGTTATTTTAATAAAAATAACGGAGAGGGGCAAGTGTAGAAAAATAGTTTACCATACTATATTTAAGAAATTTAAAAACCTTAAGAGCCGTCTTTTTCTACAGCTTATCAAATTTATATGTCACTCCGGAAGGTTTTACATCAACAACAATATAAATGCTTGTCGATTTAAAATCTTCGAATGTAACATAACGGACGCCTCCGGCTTCATTTATAGCTCTCTGGTGAGAATGACCCATGAACATAATATCGGCATTGTAGCTCTTTAAAATGTGCGCGACTCTCGCTCTTTCTCTTGTATCGGTTAATTGCTGCATTTTTATTCCTGTTGTAAAAAAAGCCGCATGAGTAAAAACAAAAACATGCGCAGGATTTTCTTTTCTTAATTCAAATTCCAGCCAATCAATCTGACTTCTTCCAAGAAAGGCATTTGCGGAGTCCAAGAATAAAAGAGAAGTGTTTATATTGCTGCCATTTTTAATATCTATCCTGTAATTTGTAGAGCCGATTTTATCTCTCCATACATGCCATGTACCGAAATATATATCGTGGTTTCCGATTGTGGGATAAAAGGGAACGCCCAAATCATCGGCGATTTTTATAAACAAATCTACATCATGCTCTGTTCCGTGCTGTGTAATATCGCCGATATTTACCGCGAACTTCGCGTCATGTTTTGTAATCGCATCCGGTAATTTTTCAAGACCAAAATCATCTCCGTCTTCCATGTGGGTATCTGTTACTATAATAAATTTATATGAAGTTCCTAATGTTATGTTTCTCCAATTTCTATTTACACCGTTTTTATTTTCTCCGTCAAGAAAGGGAAAATCATTTTTAGATTTTAATCTTTCGTCAAGATCGTTTGACGCGGCAAAGCCTGCCATATCATTACTGCAGCCGAAAATAAAAAACGCGCTAAGTATAACCGATAATGTTATTATGTTTATTTTTTTTACCATGAGAATTTAACTCCTCCCTTATAGGATATTCCGTAAAATACAGCGGAGAAACCATCTAAGCCGCTTTGAAGCCACACAAACTCATTCATAATTGTGAGATTTTTGCTGATGCGAACATCAACGTTCAAATCTAACCATAAAGCGCCCATGTTTCTTGCATTAAAATCATCGAATGTTCCGCAGCCCGCTCCAATTGTCAGCGCATTGGTTTTAATAAAATTGCAATAAATGTAGAATGAAAGTATAGATTCAAACTGAGGACTTTCGCCGAAGAAAGAAGTAAGCCGCAAACTCACACCTATTTCCGCTCCAAAGCGTTCTGTTTTATAAGAGACGGAGGGAAAGATAGAATGAGTGGTTACATCATATTCAACAATAGTGTTTAAAAGATAAGAAACGGAAAAACTTAAAGGTGATAAATATTGATTATTAAACGGTGAAAACCCTGTCTTAAATAAAACATTAAATTCCGGGCTCGCGGTATTTTGCAGATATGAAAAACCTAATTTGAAATTAACGAGCTCGTTAAGACCGATGTTTCCAAGCAGCTGTACTTCTCCGTTGTTGTAGTTACCCCGGTTGTACTCACCCTTAATATACGCTTCTGCTTCTTTGGTAATTTCCAGAGCAAATAAACCATGGTAAGAGAAAAGCAGAAACAACGAAATAAATAATTTAATTCTTGCATTCATGTCCATATTATTACATGGAATAAAAATAAATGCTAGACTAAAAAAAGTGATAAAAAACGAAAAATTTATTAAAAATATTAAAATATTTTGTACTTAAGAAGGGAATGTCGGTTTATACAGTAAGGCTTCAAAACACTAGTACACGGTTTAAAGGCTCATATCTATATTTTTAAAAATACAAATACCTTTTTATTTTCATTGTCGGGGTTTTTTCAAAAGGCTCTGATTTTATATCTATCCTGTTAAGACGAGAGAAAACGGCAAGTTTTTTATTTACCCATGTACGAAGATCTTCCAGTACTTGTATTGTCGCACCTGCCGCAGCTTTTGCTGCCTCGCTTAAACGGACAAGGGCGATAAGTTCTCCTTTTTCACTTGAGTAGACAAGCGCATCTTCAATTAGCGCGGAAGTGCCGAGTATGCCTTCGATTTCTTCCGGGTAAATATTCTCTCCTGAAGGACCGAGTATCAAAGCTTTAATTCTTCCTCTGATATGGAGTTTGCCTTTATTATCAATGTATCCAAGATCGCCTGTGCGAAGCCAGCCGTCGCTTGTGATCATTTCTGAAGTTTGCGCATGGTCTTTATAATACCCAAGCATTACATTCGGACCGTAAACTTGAATCTCTCCGACATCCGATGATGTGCAAATATTTTCATCGCCTTTAACAATTCTTATCTGCACGCCTTTGGGCGGCTTTAATCCTGAGCTTAGTTTAAATTTATAAGGAGCGTTCCCTGCAACTAAGGGAGATGCTTCTGTCAATCCGTAACCTACAGTGTAGGGGAATTTTGCGCGGTATAGAAATTTTTCTACTTCGGCTGTAAGCGGCGCGCCTCCGATACCGAAGAAACGGATTTTTCCGCCCAATGCTTTAAGAAGTTTTCGCCCTGCTGTTCTTATTGCAAGATTGCGCGTTAAACGCCATTTAAAAAATTTATTTGCATTTAATTTAGGTGCAATTGCGTTATTATAAATTTTTTCGATAAGCAATGGAACGCTTGTCATTGCGGTAGGGCGTAATAATTTAAGCGCAGGAAGCAGCACGGAAGGGGAAGGAGGTTTATCAAGATAAGTGATGCTTGCGCCGCTTATCACAGGAGCGAGAAAACCTAAACTGCATTCGTAAGAATGGGCAAGAGGCAATACAGATAGCAATCGATCTTGCGGCTTTATATTAATAAAAGACATCGATGAAAGCGCGCTTGATATTAAATTTTTACTTGATAACATCACTCCCTTACTGCTGCCTTGAGTGCCGCTTGTGTAAATGATAGAAGCGCAATCAGTGTTTGCAAACTCTGTTTGTGTAAACTCTGTTTTCGCAAACTCTGTTTGCGCAAGATCATTCCCGCTGTTTTTGTTATCTGCAATTAATGCCGTAGCTGGTGAGGGCATGAGTATTTTCTGTTTATCACCGTTTATTGATACAAGAATTTCTGCATCTGAATTATTTTCTTTTATTGTATCAATATAAAAAAACGGCAGGTTTGAAAATTCTTTTAATCCGGCGATTTTTTCCGACATTGAAAGGCTTACGCAAACGGCGCAAATATTTGAATGAACGGCGATATTTTGAATCTGTTCAACAGAGAATCCTGTAAGCAAGGGAACAGAAACCGCCTGTGCAAATGCGATGCCGAAGTAAGCCGAAGCCCACTCAGGGCAGTTTTCAGAGAGCAGTAAAACCTTCCCGCCTTTTTCCGTGCCCATCCTTTTTAAAAGCGAGCCGAGCATGCGGGAATAGTCCCCCATTTGTTTATATGTAATACGCCTGCAAATTTTCCCTTCGCTGAGCATAGCAAAGGCAGGGCGGTCTTTATATTTCGCTGCTGCGTAAAGGCATAGCTGTGCCAAAGTTGAGCGATTTGTTAATTTTTTCATATGTATTTAGAGCGGTTTATTTACAATTAGTTGCAAATTTCGTCTTTTATCCTATAATAATGATGATTATATGGTGTATATTTGAAAATATGGAGAATAATATGAGAAGAAAAAAATATTTTTTTTGTTTTATTTGTGTAATTTTTCTATTTAGTTGCACCGCACGTCATTTTAATATTTCTTTAAAGAATACTTTATCTGTATTTTTGCTAAACAACGGGAAAGCCGATTATTTTTGTATTCCGCTTCAGTATATGGGCGATTATCAGCTTGGAAAATTTGATTTTACAGACGGAAATATTTTGATAGGAGAATATGATATTTTATTAAACAGAGATGAGTTAAATATTTTTGTATATCTTAATGAAGATGTAGATGAAAACGGCAATTACGGAAAAGGTTTTAATTTAATTTATTCAGAAGAAAAAGGCAAAATAAAACTTTCAAAAATGAGCGAGCTGTCAGCAATAAAAAATGAAGAAAATCCTCTTAATCATTATTACATTTTCATAGAAAGATATCTTGATAATAACGAGTATAAAAAAATTATAAATGAATTTGAAAAAGGCAATGTTAATTCCAGAATGAGGATTGCATACGATCTTATTATTAACGGCGAAATGCAAAATGGAAATGGAATTATAGATGAATTTGAATTAGATGACGGAGTTGCAATGGATACGGACTTTTTTCCGCCAAATTTGGATTTTTTTAAAGAAAAATACCTGCAAACAAGCAGTCTTGTAAAAAAACATCAATAATGCCATAATTTATCCAATGAATACAGTTAATCTTATAATATGGATTTTTGTATACAGTGTTTGCCTCGTGCATATTGCATTATTTGCCGTAATTTATGCAAAACATAAACATAAAATCGAATTATTCTATTTAATAGTTCTGATAACTATGTTTTTGTTAGCGGTATTAATAATGCTGTCACTTGTATTAGATTTAAGAAATATTTTTCCAATAATTATCAATAGTATTTTATTATTGTATATTACAGTTCCTCTGTGCGGGTATTATTTATTCGGTGTAAATAAAAAATATTATATATTAATACCTATACTAATAATTATAGAAGCGGTTATCGAAAATGTTTTAATGATAAATAATATATTTTTATTTTTATATCTTTCAAGAATTATTTTTTATATATTATTATTAGTTCCTGTTTTTCTTGATAAGAAAAAAAATGAGAAAAATTCTTTAAAACGTATTATACAGAGTGTAACCCAAAAAACAGTACTTATATTTCTTGGCTTTATGATTATCTTTATTCCTTTCTCGTTATATTTATTTGAAATATCTTATATATCTTCGATATGGTGGGCTGTCTTTACTTTGTCTTATCAAATACCGGGATTGGTATATTGCAAAAATTATCTGTTAATTGCCGGAAATGAGCATAAGGAACAAGGAAAGGCAAGCGAAAAAGGAATATCATCATTATCAAAAAGGGAGAATGAGGTAGCTCTTGCAATTTGCAGCGGGCTTACCTACGCAGAAATTGCAGCAAAGCTTTTCATATCACTTTCTGCGGTAAAAAAACACGCTTACTCTATATATAAAAAACTGGAAATAAAAAATAACCGCGAATTGATGCATATTGTTATGGAAGCGCAAACTCCGTTTGTGCAAAAAAATACTTCATCCGATGAGTCTGTGCAGTAATAATAAAAAAGAGCCTTTTTTACAGCCGGAATACCCGATTTTTATATAAAGTATACTTTTTCTCTCTAAAAGTATACTTTTTCCTACTTGTTTTTTTAGAATAATAACCAATAATGACAGTAATAGGAGAAAAATATGCAAAAAACAAAGATTTATTTTATTATTTTAATCGTTTTATCGTTCAGCATTTTAGGATGCTTTTCGACACCTGTTGTACCGGATGCGTTTTATACGGGAGATGAAACAAAAACAGCTACAATGTTCTTTAACAATTATGACACTAATGTGCGCAATGTTAGCAGTCAACTTCAACTTAGATTAATTGACGTAGATGGAATTGAATTTCCGCCGGATAATTCTAAAAAACCTACTAATAAACCTATATTATTACCGGTAGATAAGCCGTTAAATATAAAAGTACACATAAAAGATGACGGATGGAGGAAAGGCTGGGGAAAGTCAAAGATTCCCTATTTAGATCTTACAGCAATTATAAATAAAGAAGTTGTTTTTCAATGCCCTCCGTTGGAAGAAGGCAAGAAATATACTTTAGTATATAATTATTCAATTGTAGGAAAAACGCTCCGGTTATATTTACCGGGCGGTTTAAACGGCATAGATGTACACAAACAAAATATATAGTTTCTTAAAGTATTAATGGTAAAAAAGAATATTTTAGGGGTTATGGCAATAGCTCTTCTTTTTGGATTAATGGTTGTTTCCTTATGGGTGATAACGACTCAGCGGATGGCGTCGAAGATCAAAAAATTGCATAAGCATTCAAGAAGCAATGCAGTGTACGAACAAATCATACCGGTGCCTCCGAACTGAGAATTATTTAAAGAAATTGATTATGCCCGATACATCTTTAAAATACCCTGTGGTATTGGTACATGGAATAATCGCTCATGACAGAGAAAGCCCTATCAATTTCTGGGGAAGAATCCCTGAAATTTTAACAAACATAGGAATAAAAGTATTTTTAGGAAATACAGATGCATGGGGTGACTGCGAATCAAATGCATTAATTTTAAAAAATACTATAGAAGAAGTATTAAGAGAAACTAACAATGAAAAAGTAAATATCATTGCACATTCTAAAGGGGGCATAGATTCCCGCTATCTTATTTGGAAACACAGCTTTGGAGAAAAGATAGCAAGTTTAACAACAATATGCACACCTCATAACGGATCGGAAATTGCAGACCTTATCTATAAACAAAAACTAACTCATACAAAATTAACAAAAAATGTTTTAACAATATTCGGTAAATTATACGGAGACACAAACCCTAATTTATACAATATGAATTACCAGCTGACAACTGCAGAAATGGTAAAATTTAACGAAAAAGTAACAATGGATAACAGAGTGTTTTATCAAAGTTTATATACAACAATGAATAATGCCTTTGACGATTTAATGTTTTTTTACACTTATTTATATGTAAAAAATATTATCGGAAAAAATGACGGGCTTGTAAGCGAATATTCTGCAAAATGGAGCGGCAATGTCATCAAAATCGAAGGCGGAATTTCTCATGCAGAAATACTTGATTACAAAAAGAAAAAAATATCCGGTAAAAATATACCGGGTATTTATTTAAAAATTATAGAGGATTTAAGTAAAAAAGGGTTTTAAATTTAAGTTATTTCAAGTTGTAAATTTTAAATAAAGCATATATAATCATCACATATTATTATTAGGAGTTTTTTATGGCAAAATCGGCAATTGATAAGTTGGGTTGGGGAGTTCTTTTAATCCTCACAATCTTTTTCGACCCTATCGTACAGGGTATTAACCGCGTCCTTCGCGGCAATGCATTGATCGGTATTCTCTGGATCATCACAGGCGGCATCTTTGGAATAGGCTGGATCATCGACATTTTCACTATGATAACAAAGAAAGACATTACATTTCTTGCATAATTAAAGATATTAACACTCTGCGGATTTCAGCAAAGTGTTAATCTATCAATCTTTTAACCTCTATAAATTACCTTTATTGACACAAATCTCAATATAAGATAAAAAAATACAAGGAGAAAATATGAGTTATATAGACAACATCATTGCTATTATCGAGAAGAAAGATGCAGGGCAACCTGAATTTATACAGGCTGCAAAAGAAGTTTTAGAATCATTGCGGATTATCGTTGATCAGGATAGTATTTACGAAAAATCAGGGCTTTTAGAAAGACTGGTAGAACCTGAACGCGCTATTATTTTCAGAGTCCCCTGGGTGGACGATGCAGGCAAGGTGCAGGTGAACCGCGGTTTCCGTGTGCAGTACAATTCTGCAATAGGGCCGTATAAAGGCGGATTGCGTTTTCATCCGTCTGTAAATATCAGCATTATCAAATTTCTTGGGTTTGAACAGACCTTTAAAAATTCGCTGACAGGACTTCCTATGGGCGGCGGCAAGGGCGGCTCTGACTTTGACCCGAAAGGAAAGAGCGACAACGAAGTGATGCGTTTTTGCCAATCTTTCATGACCGAACTGTACCGTCACATCGGTCCTGACACAGATGTCCCCGCAGGCGATATCGGTGTCGGCGGAAGGGAAATCGGTTTTATGTACGGTCAGTACAAAAAAATCGTAAACCGTTTTGAAGGTGTTTTAACCGGAAAGGGGATAGGCTGGGGCGGAAGCCTTGCAAGAACCGAAGCGACAGGTTACGGGCTTATTTATATAGTCGAAGAATATCTGAAGAAAATCGGCGATGGATTCAAAGGTAAAACAGTTGCAATTTCAGGCGGCGGCAATGTCGCCATCTTTGCAGCGCAAAAAGTTATGTCCTTAGGAGCAACCGTTGTAAGTATGTCAGACAGTAACGGCAGTATTTATCACAAGGCAGGGCTTAACCTTGATACCATGAAAGATATTAAAATTATTAACAGAGACAGAATTTCAAAATATGCTGATATTCATAAAGATGCAGTTTACACAGATGTATCAAAGGGCAGAGTATGGGATATCCCCTGCGATATCGCTCTTCCTTGCGCCACTCAGAATGAACTTTTAATTGATGATGCAAAAAAACTTGTCAGCAACGGATGCAAGATTGTCGGCGAAGGAGCGAATATGCCAACCGCAATGGATGCAACAGAATACTTCTTATCTAAGGGAGTTGCGTTCTTCCCCGGCAAAGCGGCAAACGCGGGAGGGGTAGCAACATCAGGGCTTGAAATGTCTCAGAACAGCGCGCGCCTTTCATGGTCGTTCGAAGAAGTGGATGCCAAACTTAATAAGATCATGGCGAACATTTTCCACAGCATAGACAGCGCAGCCAAAGAATACGGCAAACCCGGTAACTTTGTATTAGGCGCCAACATCGCAGGTTTTAAAAAAGTAGCCAAAGCAATGATGGATCAGGGTGTTGTTTAATTGTTAGAATAATTTATAGTAAAGGAACGCTAAGAACGCAAACAATTCTTAGCGTTTTTTTTATCTGAAAATCTTTGCAGTTATAACTTTTTTAAGTTAAGAAGATATCAAATAATAACTTGGCGTCCTTAGCGATACTTAGCGTATTGGCGGGAAAAATTGTTAATTACTGACCGGTGTCAGCGTTATAGGCGGCTCTTGCAGATCGTGGACACCGTTTGTGCCTATCCTTACCCTTGAAAGAATTTTTAACCCCGCAGCATTTTCTATCATATAAACCATGCGTATCTCTGAGCCTGTTTCTCTGGAAGCTTCCGGGCGCAATTCAATAAGTTCGTTATTCTCAATATTATAAAATACATAATGTCCCCGTCTTATGTTTCCGCCCGAATTAATTGAATACTCGCCTGTGTCATAAAATTGGATTCTCCCCCAAGCCGAATCGTAAAGGGCGTTAACCGCATTTTTAATAGGGGATGCCTGTCTGTTTGTGCTTGCAGTTCCCGCTCTGCGGTAGGAGCCGTCCCAAGTTGTGCTTACCATTATTTTAAGCCTGACATCTTCATTGACCCTGAGTTTTACGCTGTCAAGAGATTCTAGCTCGATATCAATAAAACGCAATAAAGTACTGATCGAAATATTTTGACTTCTGATAAAAAGACCTAACCATGTACGGGTAGAACTTTGCCATCGGAAAACCTGCTGGGCATCATCACCGTAAAATATAATTTCCCTTCCTACAGGATCAAAATAAATATATTGTTTATTGTCTATTGTGCCTTGCGGGGTTACATAGTACCAAAGGTCATGCATGAAATTTTCAAAAACGCCCGGAACGCCGCTAAGCAGTTCTCTTAAACGTCTTTGTTCAATTTGAGATCCGGGTATTCTTGTAACAGTGCTTTGAATATAACGTTCGCTGTACGGATCAAAAGAATAAGTTGTTTCTATCTGATCTAATATGTTTGCCGAAGAGGGGTCAGAACCGAAAGAAGCGATTCTATAGCTTATTCCTCTTGCAATACCCTGCTGATAGGCAAGGGATCGCGCTGCTTCCTGAATAACGATTGAGCCTGCAATTTGCAGTTCCGCTATTTTATTATAAGCGGAATTTATTTGTCCTGCAGCGCGTCTGAAAATAGTCATAGTTTGTTCATACCCTGCGTTCATCCCTGTAACGATGATGCAATTATTTCTGTCCCCTATTAAATCATGGCTGAAAAGCGAAATGGTATCAGGGCGGGTAGCGGCGGTCGGTAAATCCCACATACGCCTGTAGCCTCTTGAATTGGCATCAAAACTTAAAAATGCGATATGTATAAAAGATTGGGACGAGTTCTGATAAACTACAAATTGTTCTTCTGTAAGCCCTTCTTCGCTTTCCTTGTTCAAAATAGCGATGACTATCTCCCCTTCATCCATCGGTATAAATGTATTGTGGCGTGTCCCCCATGCCGCTCCTTCTGAAGGGTTTGACAAATCAAAGGGATTTACTTCACGCGGTGTTATAATTTGGGTTCTTGAAATTTCAGTTTCTTCCGGTATAAAAAAGCGTTTCCAAAACCCTGTAGCAAGGAAAATTATAAAAAGGATTGATATTACTGCAATACCTATGGAAAAACCGATAAATTTTATCTTCATTTAACTCTAACCTCAATTATTTAAAACAGGTTTAAAAATATCACATTTTTAACCATGATTCCACATAAATAAGGATTTTTCTTACGATTTCCTCTATTTTTATAACACGTCTGAAACCTGCCGCTGTTACATGCCCGCCGCCGCCGAATTCATGGGCGATTTTTGCAACATTCACTTTCCCTTTAGACCTCATCGAACAAAAGATTTCTCCAGATTGTTTTTCTTTTATCAAGATAGATACTTCTATTTCCCTTGCTTTTAATGGGATGTTTACGATGTTTTCAGTTTCTTCAAATTCCGCTCCCGCCATTTCAAAATCACCGCTTCGAAGAATCATCAAAGCGATCTTTTTTCCTCCGTAAAACTCAAGATTGGCAAGAGCCTGTTTTTGAAGGAGTAATGCAGGGCATGTAGAATTTTCCATAAGCTGTTTGTAAATATAATTAGGGGCTGCCCCCCACTCAATTGCTTTTATTGCAGCGTTAAAAGTATTTGTGCTGGTTTTAGGGTAAGAAAAAAAACCTGAGTCGGAAACAAGCCCTGTGTAAGCGGCGGTTGCAGTATCACAGTCCAGATTGATACCTAAAGAACAGGCAATCGCTATTGTTATCTCAGAGGTGGAAGAGGCAGTTGAATCAACAAATCCGACAAGCTTAGAAAAGGGTTTTGGTTCATGATGGTCAATAATAAAAGTTTCTTTTACTTTTTTTACTATTTCTCTTACAGGACCCAGATGGAACTCTTCGGAAGTATCCAAAATTAAAAGAGCGCAATCTTTTATTAAACTTCCGTATTTTTTTTTATCCCAGATTCCAACCTGTTCTTGCACATTATTTATAAAACTAACATTTTTAGGAACAGGAGATGAATTGATGATCCTTGCTTCTTTCCCTTTTGCCCTTAAAATTGACAGCATAACCATTTCAGAGCCTATCCCGTCCGGGTCGGACGGATCATGGGTGGTAAGTATAAAAGATTTATGGCGATCTAAAAATGAAAAGAAACTGTCAAACACCCAATCGCCTTCTTTTTAAAATTATTGAAAGAAAGCCGCTGCCGCCCTTCTAACCTTTGCGTCTATATCAAGACCGACAATAATCAATCTCCAACCTGAAAATTCTTCTGTTCTTGAAAAACGCAAGAGGTTAGCCTGAGAACCTGAAAGAAGAGCGGACAGCCCTGTGCCTGCGCTAATCATTAAGGTGTAACTGTAGCTTGAGCTTTGCCTTCCTGAAGCCTCTGTTAAAGCGCCTGAAAAATCAGATGATGAACCTGTACCTGTCATTTCGCGGATACTTCTTTTTACAGCATCCTTATCAGTCTGGGCATTTATCGTCCCTGTATAAATCACTCTGGAAGAAGCTCCCGCACTCCAAATTGTTACTCTGTCACCTGTCACTAATATTTTATCAAGCCTCTCTGTTAACCATGTTGTTATATGATCTTTTACAGCTGCAAAAGATGAGGAGCCGTCAATTATCACATTTACATTAATTGGGTCCCGCTGTCCGTCCGCTCCGAATAATGGGGAAAAGCATAAAATTACAAACAGCAGAACCAGCAAACTACGTTTGCCCGATAACTTGGAATGTATTTGTACCATACTCGTATTTTATTATATTTATAAAGAATTTGCTAGTTAATAATCATAAAACAATAAAAAAAGACTTTACAAGAGAATTACTATCATGCTATTCTTAACTCAGTCTGTAGTTAAAAACTATAATATTAAGGAGAGTTATATGGGAGCAATTGATCTGCCCAAATCGCCGAATGTATTTCATCCGGAAAAACCAAGCGCAGTCGGTTCACGGAATTCATTAGCACAGGAATATCGTGATCAGCAGGCTGAGGTTCAATTATTATTAGAAGAGGAAACTAATAAGGTTATCCACCACCTTACGGCAAGACTGCCCAAAGACGTTCTTGAACGCCTTGATGTAATGGGCGGACTTAAAGAAAAACTTTACAATTACTTTAATCAAAATTACCAGAATATGTTTAATCGTTACATGGTAACGACAGAAGACGAAATGGTAAAAAAAGTCAGGAACTTTGTAGACAAGGAAGAAACAAAAGTTCTGACCCGTTACACGCCGAAAGAAATCGCCGATCTTTTAGATGCAGTAGGCGGGGCTGATAAGTTCAACACCGGCGAAATTGAAAAATCCGTAGTTAATATGTACGGTCACTTACAGGGGCATATTCAAAGGGGTGTCAACGAACTTGAAACCCACACCAACAGTATCCTTCGTCAGAAGACCGATACCGGCGCTTTCGTACGCGGCGAGAACGCTTATTCAATCGTAAAATGCGCATTTAAAGATAACCAAATTAAACCTAAAACCGTAACCGATGTTAAACTTTCTGTAAATATCCTTGATTCAGAGCTTATAAGCCCAATCTTCCATTATCAGGTTACAGTTGAATATCTTATTAAAGACTTAATTGCAAAACATATAATCGACAGTATCGATAAACTTATCGAACAAATTAAAGATGAAAGAATCGACGAGCAAAAGGAAGAACTTTCAGACAGTGAAATCATTTTTGCAAAACTCAGCAAAGTTGATCAGTTTACAGAAGATGATACAGAAAACGCCAAATCCAAACGCTATACCTTTATGGCAAAAGCGCTCATGGAAAGGATTGCTGACCTCCGCGCAGAAATTGACCCTGAAGATTTTGACGCGCTTAAAATACGCGAAAACATCAAGAAGATCATCGATATGGAAAATATCCGCAACCGCGGCTTTAACACAGCGATCAACTCAATCACAGCAATCCTTGATACCTCTAAAATGGGCTATCAGTATATCGAAAACCTTAAAAACGGCCGCGAAGTAATCATCCGTGAATATGAAGACACCGATGTCGCCAACCTGCCGGATGAACGCTATTCAGTTAAATTACGCTATTTTGACAACGCCCAGCTCATCGAAGACCGCAAGGCATATGATGTCCAGCTTAAGAGCTTTGAAACTGAAGTACAGCACCTTTGGGATGTTCTTGAAGTAATTTATCAGGAAAAGAAAAAAGGATATGCTGTCGAAGATTTCGATGATTTATCAAAGAAAAACAAAGAAAGAATCAGAAAACTTATTAAAGAAAGAACCGGCGAGCCCCTTTATGAAGATATCGCCAAAGTATGGGACGAGATTTCCTTTGTTAAACCTGCAGAAACCGAAGTTGAAAAATCAAACAGAACTTATATTTACGAAAAAGACAGAATCCGCACAAGAATTATCCGCATGCGCGAACGTATGAAAAAAATGTACGACTTCCTGTATCCTATCGAAAGACGCGTAATGGAAGAAAGGCTTGCATGGCTTGAAAGTGAATATTTCCGGTTTGATTATATGATCAACCCTTACCACCTCCAGCCGGGTCTATTGCTTGATGTAGACATTACATCCATCAAACGCAAAAAAGCCACTCTGGATGCAATGGCAAACGTGCTTAATGAATTCCTGCACGGAGTATCCAAAGGTTTTGCCGATGCAGCGTTCGCTTCATTCAGCCGCAGAAGGTCAACGGTTCGCGAAGATATCAACCAGTCTTTCAGCAGCGGAACAGCAGAAGAAGAAGATACAAAAGCACTGCCCGGTCCGTCTACTCAAAAAACTGCAGCATCAAAAACAGGTACAAAAAAGAAAGGTGCAGTTGATTCAAAATCAAAGCCAAAAAAGAAACAACCGGCAAAGGGCGGCGGTACAGGGCTTACAGAAATCTAATATTCAGGGGATCGTAATTACAGCAAACCGCTTAGCGGTAATGCTGTTTACGGTGAAGTTTCCTGTATTAAGTTAAGTATATGTTTACCAAGGCGCCCCCGAAGATTATCTCGGGGGCGTTTTTTTTAAGAGTTAATAAAGTTTTAATATTGGAGGAGGAAATATGGCGGAGAGCTTTAATCTGGAAATACTTTCTACCCGCTCAGGTTTTAATAGCGCGGTCAGGCATATTAAAAAAACAATTGAAATTTCAGGAGACGCTGAATCAAAAAATCTTGCAGACATTATTTTTGAAATGGATTCGGAAGATGCTGAAGAATTAACAAGTACAAGAATAGGTCTTTTGTTAAGGATGCTATTGGTTGATAAACTCGGCTACAAAACAGCTTCCGCAAACCTTTGTGCAACAGTAGAAAATTTATCCGGTCTTGCAAAAGAATTTGAAAAATGGAATGGTGTAGACCTTGTTGCAGCTTATTATCATCCTGAAATGGGTCTTTTAATTGCAAATCCGAAAATAGAAGAAGAACTGGCAGGTTTCGGCGAACTTCGCAAAAGGGAATTGCTTGTAGTTTTTGCAGGATTTCGAGGCAAAGAAACCAATGAAGACTGCCGGAAAGCAGCGGAAATTGCATTAAATTTATTTCAAGGCGAAAAGGTGACTGTTCCCGCTTCTCTTACAAAGGGAAGTTTTACAGTTAAAAAAGTTTCCAAACCAAAACAAGAAACACAAGAAGACAAACCTGCAAAGACAAAAGCGGCGGCAAAACCAAAAGCAAGCGGCGGCGGAAAGAAAGCAGCCGCAGCACCGGAAAAACAAGCGGCTGCTGCTCCTAAGGGGCCTTCAAAAATGACTCCGCGTTATGCTGTTGTGGTTCAGAATGAACTTTTCCATAACGGAAATGTTGAAGCATGGAAAAAAATTATCGCCAGTTATAACGCTAAGCATCCAAACCTTGTAGTGTATATCTACTATGAAGGGGAGAGGATACTTGATATTAACTCGCTGTTCAAATGGGGCAAAGTAAAACATGGTACTGCCATTGAGTTTGCAATTGCCGGAAATGATATAAAGGACGTGGCAAAATTGCAGCGTTATCTTGCGCAAGGTGCAAGTAAGATGTTTGAAGCGTTCCTGCGCGGACCTGTAAATTCCGTACTTAAACTATTCTAATAAGGAAATAAATATGGACGAAAGAATACATTTTTTTAGTCAAAAAGACATAATCTCTCAAAAGGTAAATCCTGAATTTTTAGGTATACGCGGAAGACAAGCAAATGAATTTGCAGAGCTGGGTTTTCCCATTCTTCCGGGTATAATTCTTGATACCGAACTTGCATCGGAAATTGATATTAAAACAATAAAGAAAGATGTTTTTGATCTCATGGGAAAATGCAATAAGATAGTAGGCAAAACTTTTGGGGACAGCGAAAACCCAATGCTTTTAAAAGTGATCATATCTTCCAACATGGCAATTTCATCTTATCCTGCTCTGCACAACTTCGGTCTTGTAAGACCCACAATAGACGGTTTTGCAAAATGGGTAGGAGCTGACTTTGCCGCTAACGAGGTTCTCTTTCTTTTAAACGGCATGATGATGATCGAAGAGCGTATTTTAGAGTTTGAAGGAAAAAATAAAGAGAAGGAAGAAGTATCTGCAAGAATCAAGCTTCTTAAAAGGATGCTCGGCGTTAAAGGACCTTCAAACGAATTGCACGGCGAAGAAGATAAAACCCCTCTTCCGAAAAAGAAAACCGCTCTTGAATATATGGATGAATACGCCAAATATTTCCCGGAAGGTTTTTTTGATAATGCAGAAAGCCAGCTTTTAATAACCCTAAATGAAATTACAAGAATGTTAAGAATAGACGAGCAGAACGACAATGATACAGCAATCATGATTCAGCCGATGGTATACGGAAATTACGGCAAAGATTCATGCTCTGGATACTTTTACACGCGCAATGTTGTTACAGGCGAAAAGAAACTGCAAGGGAAATACTTTACAGGAAAGTTTAACGAAATAGGTGAGACAGGGTATGAGATCAATAAGATTGATGAAGCGTACCTTAAACAGCTTGAAAAAATTGCATGGACTTTAGAAGACAAATTTAAAGAAATCCGCCATGTCCGCTTTACGGTTGAAAACGGAAAATTGTGGCTGATCGAACAAAGGCTGGTCGATCAAAAATCAACTCAGTCAGACCTTAAACTATTACTCGATCTGCAAAAACGCAAAATTGTAGATGCCGCCTATGTTGTTAAGGCTATCGATCCTTTAAGGTTAAATGAAATCCTCCATCCTGTAATTAATCCGTCAAGTATAAAGGGATTAAAATCTTGGAGAGGCGGTATTGCAGGCGCGCCCGGTGCCGCGATAGGAAGGGTATTCTTCAGCACAAACGCGCTTTTAGAAGCGAAAAAATCCGCCGCTCAGCACGGAGAAGATGACCGCTTTATTTTAGTTTTAGAGTCCTCTTTTGCAGAGGATGTAAAAGCGATAGAAGTAAGCACAGGCGTATTAACAGCGGAAGGCGGTTATTCAGCTCACGCATCTGTAGTTGCCCGTCAGTACGGCAAGGTATCACTTGTCTCTCCTGTTTTAAAAATAAAAGGCAATAAGGCGACACTCGGTGATTTTGGTTTTTCTCAAGGTGATTACATCACTATCGATGTTCCTTTCTACGGAGAATCTTCTGTATACATTGGTGTTGCGGATTTAATTGAACCTAACCCAAAGGAATCCGGTCTGCTTGATTTTATCGATCTGACAAAAAGTTTCCTTAAAGATTTCCATGTGCGCTGTAATGCAGACACTCCAAAGGACGCGCATCTTGCTTTAAGTTTCGGCGCAGACGGCGTAGGTTTATGCCGCACGGAACATATGTTCTTAAAAGCAGACCGCATCAATATTTTCCGTGACATGCTTTTATCTGATGATAATAAAGAACGTCAAAAAGTGCTTGATAAACTTCAGGTTATGCAAAGGGAAGACTTTTACGGCATCATGAAAGTAATGGAAGGCAAGGAAGTTACTATCCGCCTTTTAGATTCCCCTCTTCATGAGTTCATGCCGCAAACAAACGACAGTTTAGCAGAATACATTGAGCATGTTTCAAAAGTAAAAAAGACAAAAGCATCCAAAGCAGAAATTCAATCGCGGATTGACGCTCTTCATGAACTTAACCCGATGCTCGGTCATCGCGGCTGCCGTATCGCCGTTTCATATCCTGAAATTTACGCGATGCAGGTAAAAGCGATTTTTGAAGCCGCGTACAAACTGCGTGCCGAAAAAATTGACGCGCAGCCTGAAATTATGGTTCCCATTGTAATGAATATGTCAGAGCTTAAATTAATCGCTTACGGCAAAAAGATCGAAGGCTCAAACTATTTGGGAATAGTCGACATCGAAGAGGCTCTCAGAAAAGAAATGAAAGCAAAAGAAGTTGATTACAAGATCGGTACTATGATAGAGCTGCCTGCTGCGGCTTTAGGAGCGGGGGAAATCGCAAGGTACGGGCGTTTCTTCAGTTTCGGCACCAACGATTTAACGCAGACAACACTCGGTATTTCAAGAGATGACTTTACAGCTTTTATGCCCGATTACACCTTGTTCGATTTAATCGACGGCAACCCGTTCAGTACATTGGACGGCAGGGTAAAAGAGTTGATCAATATTGCAACAAACCGCGGGCGTTTAACCCGCCCCGATTTGGTATGCGGTCTTTGCGGCGAACACGGTGCAAACCCTGCAAACGTACGCTTCTGCATGGAAACAGGTTTAAATTATGTTTCCTGCTCACCGTACTCAGTGCCTATCGCGCTGCTTGCAGTAGCTCAGGCGGAGATTGAAAAAGCAGAAGCAAACTAATTTTATCAATTGATTTGATTAAAAAGGGCTGTTAAAAAGACAGTCCTTTTTTATTGCAAAGGCGGCAAGGTTCTATCTAACTCTTTTGTTGTCAGATTTTTTTAAGGGTTTTTTCTCGATTTGCGGTTCTATAAAGTGCGGGCTTTTTAAAATTTCTTTTATCCTGTTATCGATACAAGTGCTGAATAATACCGTATCGTTTAAAATATTCTTACGCAGTTCCAGCAAAATGGAGCTTGATGTTGTAAACCCTGTTTGCGTTTCATTTTGATTTACATGATAAGGAACAAATAATTGAAATACCTCTAATTCCAGAGCTTTTGCAATTCGGGTAATCGATTTATCGCTGATCCACATACGGCAGCCTTCTATAGTGTTAATCGCCTGAACAGATAAATTAGCAGATTCGGCAAGTTCTTCCTGCGAAATTCCGAGAATTTCCCGCCTTTTTTTTATATTTACGGCTAAAATTTGACGGATTTCTTCCGTTTTTTCTTTCATCTTTTAATTTTAGATTAAATTATAATTTTGTATTGATTAAGTTAGCAATAATAAGTAAAATACCTAGTAATACCGTAATTGGAGGAAAATATGTTAAAAGAAAATACTATTAAAAAAGCCGGTTTAATGTTCTGCATTATTTTTATGATGCTGATAGGAGCCTGCGATCCTGTTTCCGGCGGGAATAATAATCCGGGAGGGGGCGGCGAAGAGGAAAGCGGTTGCACGGTTTGCAGTAGCGATCCCTGTACATGTACACCGTTTTTAGCGTGTCAAGTATCCGCAGGGTATGGTTATACAGTAGCGATAGAAACAAACGGCACTCTCTGGGCGTGGGGATCAAATTTACTTGGAAATCTCGGCGACGGTACAACAGATGACAGAACCACCCCCATAAAGATAGGAAACGAAACAACTTGGGCGTCCGTTTCTGCAGGGAGAACTCACACTGTAGCGATAAAAACAGACGGCACTCTCTGGGCGTGGGGTTATAATTCTTATGGAGTGCTCGGCGACGGAACGGATACTAACAGAACCACCCCCACAATGATAGGAAGCGATACAACTTGGGCATCCGTTTCAGCAGGGGAAGGGCACACTGTAGCAATTATAGACGGCACTCTCTGGGCGTGGGGAAAGAATGGTAATGGACAGCTCGGCGACGGAACGGATACTAACAGAACCACCCCCACAATGATAGGAAGCGATACAACTTGGGCATCTGTTTCTGCAAGTAATAGTTATGCTAATCGTACAGTAGCGATAAAAAAAGACGGCACTCTCTGGGCGTGGGGAAGAAATGAACATGGAAAGCTTGGAGATGGCACGACAACTGACAGAAATACCCCCACAATGATAGGAAGCGATACAACTTGGGCATCCGTTTCTGCAGGGGGAGAACATACAGTAGCGATAAAAACAGACGGCACTCTCTGGGCGTGGGGTCATAGTTATGGACAGCTCGGCGACGGAACGCAAATTGATAGAACCACCCCCACAAAGATAGGAAACGAAACAACTTGGGCATCCGTTTCTGCAGGATACAGGTATACAGTAGCGATAAAAACAGACGGCACTCTCTGGGCGTGGGGTCAAAATAATTTTGGACAGTTCGGCGACGGAACGCAATTTGATAGACTCACCCCCACAAAGATAGGAAGCGAAACAACTTGGGCATCCGTTTCTGCAGGGCAATATCACACTGTAGCGATAAAAACAGACGGCACTCTCTGGGCGTGGGGATTGAGTGGAAGGCTCAGCAACGATAACGATACGGCAATTGTCAGGCCTGTTCAAGTTAAGATACCGCAATAATTTGTGAATACACTGTTAAGTTTTAACAGTTAGGGAAGAAAAGATTTTTTCTTGGAGGAAAATTATGAAAATATTATATAAAGAAGAATTGGTAAAAAAGGTTATTGAATTAATTAAAAGTTCAAATAAAGAATTAAATATCGTTTCCCCTTATATTGATGATTGGGATGATATGTATAATATTTTGAAAGAATTGTGTGAAAAGAATGTTAAGATAAATTTTTATATAAGAGATGATAATAGAAATGATGATTTACCTTATATTATAGCAAAATATGAGGAAATAGGAATTAAAATTTACCATATTGAATATTTACATGCAAAAATATTTATAAATGATAATGAAGCGATTATCGGCAGTTTAAATCTGACAGAATTTGCTTTTGCTGTATCAGAAGAAATTGGCGGTTTGACGGATACTGATGAAGAATATAAAGAAATATTTAATATTTTTAAAAAAAAGATAATATTAAAAATAAAATCACTAGATGAAAAATTAAAATATTTAGAATCCAATGTAATTAAAACAAAAAAACAAGTGAAAATAAAAATGGATAATGATAAGGTTATTGTTGAACATCCTTTATATAAAATTTCAATTTTTATTAAGAAAGATAAACTCAATTCCGGTGGGCATATTATTTGTTTTGATATATGCTCAGATAAATTAAAAATAGATTGGTTATATAAAAATATTCCATACATTAAAAGAAATGTTTATAATTCAAATTTTACAAGAGATGGAGAAACATTAAAAATGATTATAACTAAACCATTACCATACTCTAGCATTGAAGAATTAATAGAAAAAGATTTTATTATGTTTAAATATAAAATAAATGATCTTGTATCTTCTATAGAAAATTTTATAGATAAATAATTCTCCAGCCTTGATATAATAAACCATATCACCATTCTTTTGGTTTTCCGTTTGGAAGAGTGATATGAAAATTTTCTCCGGAAGGTTCTATAAGAAAAAATCCTTGATTTAATGCGTATTCTCTTTCATCATCAACAACAATCCCTGCTACAGCTCCTAAGAAATGGCGTCTGTCGTTGCGCAGATCAGCGTATTTTCTCATTTTTTCAAGCCGGATTAAATGTTTGTTTATGTCGCTGATTGTCAAATTTGTTTTAATTTCAACAAGCATTGCAGTATCGCCGTTTTGTAAAAAAACGTCAATTTCAAAAGAAATATCGTTTTTCTTATCTCTGACTTTATGCTTAGTACTTGCTTCTTGAAAGTCATATCCCAGTTCATTGAATTTTTCCTGAAGATTTGGAGCTATCATATATTCTACAACATCGCCGAAACTATTGGTAAAATCGCCAAGACGTTTGCCTATTTCTTTTATTTGTTCCCTATTCTCCATTAAAGCAGCCCAGACTTGTTCAAAATCAAGTCCTTTAGGGTAAGTCTGTTGACTTTGCGCGTCTCCCATATTAACTCCTTATTCATAATATACTATACAACCATATACCATTTTTGTAAAGGTAAAGTGAAAAAAAATTTATTTTCCGATTTTTTCATAAAAAAACGCCTGTGCGGACACAGGCGTTTGATTAATTAACTGTCAGAGCTTAGCTGTATTGACCTTCAAAACCCATAGTTTTTTTAATCGTTTCAACAATTAAATTTGCCGCAGTTCTTGCATCACGTTCAGGAACCTTGCGTTGTTTGTTAAGTGAATCTGTAAAGAATGCCGCTACTGTGTCGTACAATTCCGGTAATTCATAAAATACAACTGAGAAATTGAGGCTTGCAGGTTTTAAAATTGTGAATGAACCGTAAACCTCATTCGGCTCTTTAGCGACCATAATTTTGGTTTGATTTTTTGCAATAATTATTTCCAATTCGTTAAACCGTTTCGGAATACTGTCGCCTTGTTTTCTGCTGACAGGTTCTTGCCCCTTTTGATGATAAATAGCAGGTTCAACCAAAATATAAAGTTTTTTACTGCCCGAAACAAAGGTTAACCCTGTATCTGTCGGATATATTTCTTTTACGCCCGCATATGATACAACCTCATAAATTGAATAGGCGTCATTTTCTTTAAAGAATGATGAAATAATATACCCTTGATCGCGAGGAAGTTTTTCCAGTTTATAAGCGTCAAATAGATTGCGGAATTTTACATTGTCTGCCGGCGCTTTCTTTGTTGAAGTTTTTTTTGCGGCAGCAGGTTTCTTTGCAGCGGATTTGGCTGCCGGTTTTTTTGTCCCGGCCGCAGCGGCAGGTTTTTTCGCTGCCGGCTTTGCTGCAGGTTTTTTTGTTCCTGTTGCAGCAGCAGGCTTTTTAGCAGCGGATGTGGCTGCCGGTTTTGCCGCAGGTTTTTTCGCGGCGGATTTAGCTGCCGGTTTTGCCGCAGGTTTTTTTGCATCGGTTTGCTCAGCAGTTGGTTTTTTTGTTGTTGCCATAGTTCCCCCCTATTAGGTTATTTATCTAATTATAAGCCCGTATTTATTCATAATGCAACTAATTTTTTAATTGCATTTTTTTCTCTAAGCGCGTGATAATGTAACTGCACAAGTTGTTACAATATCATCAACAGATGCGCCTCTGGAAAGATCGCTTATCGGTTTTGCAAACCCTTGTAAGAACGGTCCGAAGGCTTGAGCTTTTGCTATTCGTTGAACCAATTTATAACCGATATTTCCCGCATTTAAATCGGGGAATACAAGGACATTAACTTTTCCCCGTACAGGGCTTCCCGGCGCTTTTTTATCTAAAACCGATGGCACAAGGGCTGCATCAGCCTGTAATTCACCGTCAAAAATAAAGTTTACCCCTCTTTTGTTTAGAATTTCCGCTGTTGTCTGTACTTTAGTAACATCTTCATGTTTTGCAGAACCTTTTGTCGAGAAAGATAAAAGAGCGACTACAGGATCAATATTTAAAAATTCTTTGCATGAGAGAGCCGCGCTTACTGTAATATCAGCCAGTTGTTCTGCTGTCGGGTTAGGAACGACAGCGCAATCAGAAAATATCATTGCTCCTTCTTGTCCGTATTGACTGTCCATATCAGACATGACAAAACAGGAAGAAGCTGTTTTAAGCCCTTCGATAGTACCGATAATGGCAAGCCCTGCTCTCAATACATCACTTGTCGGAGCTGCAGCCCCTGCAACCATCGCATCGGCATCATCCATGTGAACCATCATTGCTCCCCAGCGCAAGGTATCGGTTATTTCGATTCTTGCCTGCTCAGGCGACATCCCTTTATTTTTTCGTAATTCATAATAAGTTTCCGCATACTTGCCCAGATTTGTTTCGGCTTCAGGTGAAACTATATTGATGCCGTTCAAATCGATCCCATCTGCTCTTGCAGCATTTTGAATATCCGCTGACTTACCCAGCAGCGTAACGCTTGCAGCAATTTTTTCATCCACCAGTATTCTTGCCGCCCTGATGATCCGTTTGTCTGTACCTTCTGGTAAAACCAACCTCTTGGATACAGATATTGCTTTGGCTTTCATTTTTGATACAAAGTCCATTTTTCCTCCATATAAATTGTTCTTTATTATTTAGGATACCTCAAATTTATGCAGGCAGCAACCATTTTTTTTCCGGTACTTACAGCGAGCCTCGTAGAGGCGAAGCTTCCAGTACTTACAGCGAGCCTCGAAGTTTGCAGTACTTCCCTAAATATCTTAAATAATGTTATAATCAATATAAATGACAGAAATATACAATGATTTCATGGAAGACAGTGATTTTGATACAATTTTGTCCTCCGATATTGATTTTACAGGTACCCTTCGTTTTGAAAAACCTTTTCTTATAAGAGGTAAGGTTTCAGGCGAAATAAATGCGACAGGTTTATTGGTTATAGATGAAAACGCAGTTGTTAATGCCAACATCAACGCTTTAAGAGTACTGATAAGAGGGCAGGTAAAAGGCGATGTAACCGCTGTAGAAAAAGTTGAAGTTACTGTTACAGGAAAACTTGCAGGTAATGTAACCGCTCCTGAAATCCTTATGGAAACAGGCTGTGTTTTTAACGGAAGATGCACAATGGTTGGGAAAAATTTAATATGATTAAAAATATTTGTTTTACTTTTGTCTTTCTTTTTATTTCGTTTAACGTCTTTTCTCAAATGCGCCCGCCCGATGCCTTAGTTGAATATAACTCAGGAAATTTTGAAAGAGCAGTAAGTATTTGCCGTGAAGAATTAGAAGAAAATCCCGATAATATGGAATCGCATGTAGTAATCTGCTGGGCGCTTCTTCGTCTTAACCGTTTAGACGAGGCAATGCGTTATGCAAGAGCAGGCAGGGCGATAAACCGTTTTGATGTTCGCATAACGCAAATATTAGGAGAGATAAATTTTCATCAAGGCAGAAACGATGAAGCTTTGCGTTTTCTTCAGGAATACGCAGCCACTGCCCCTGAAGGGCAAAGAATTTCTTTGGTATATTATCACATGGGAGAAATCTATATCCGTCAGGGAAGATTCCGCCATGCGGATATCGCACTTTCTACAGCGGTTTATTGGGTGCCCGGAAACGCTTCATGGTGGTTCAGATTAGGTTTTACCCGTGAATATGCAGGAGATTTAAACAGCGCGATAGAAGCATATGAAAGAGCGCTCTCGTTAAATTCTCAGTTAGAAGATGCAAGGCGCGGCATAGAAAGAATCAGACGGACAATGAGCAACTAATCAGAGAACAAATAACAGTTAACAATGAACAAAGAACAACACGATGTAAGGATGCCTTCATTTTTACTCTTTACATTGGGCTGTAAATTAAATCAACTGGAAAGCGAAGCTATCATTGACGCTTTCACAAAAGCCGGTTTTATTCACATAACAGAAAATAAAAGAACAGAGAAAAATCCGTCTGTTGTTATTGTAAATACATGCACTGTTACATCAAAAGCGGATCAAAAAGCACGGGGCGTTATCAGAAAAACGCTGCGTGAATACCCTGATTCCCGCGTAATTGTTACAGGTTGTTACGCGCAATTAAATAAAGATGATATTTTAAATTTAGATCATAATCAAAAACAAAGGCTTTTTGTTATCGGAAAAGAAAAAATATTAAACTTAAAAAGTTATTTACCGGAATTGGGAATTTTTGAAACAGTAAATTATCAGCCTTCTTTTTATGATTTAGAAACTTCAGCGCAAACATTTTCCTTTAATCCGCAAACATTCTCTGCACATACCCGCAGTTTTTTAAAAATACAGGACGGCTGTGACAATCAATGCACATATTGCAAAATCCGTCTTGTGCGGGGGAAAAGCGTCAGCCTTGATCCAAAAGAAGTTTTATCCCGTTTACAAATACTTGAACAAAATCATGCTGAGGCTGTGCTTACAGGGGTGAATATTTCGCAATATTGTTTTTCAAAGAACGAAGAATATCTTACAGAGCTTTTAGATTTTTTATTAAGCGGCACTGAAAAAATCGCAATCAGATTATCATCTTTAGCACCCGAATGTGTTGATGAAAAACTTATAAAAGTTTTATCGCATCTGCGCATCCGCCCTCATTTTCATTTATCGATACAATCATGCAGTGAAAAAATTCTTGCAAGAATGGGGCGCGCTTATAACAGCGAAACTATACAAAGAGCTGTCACTCTTTTACGCAGCGCAAAAGACGATCCGTTTTTGGCTTGCGATATTATCGCAGGTTTTCCCGGCGAAACCGATAATGAGTTTGAAGAAACATATTCATTATGTAAAAAACTTGACTTTGCCTGGATTCATGTTTTCCCGTATTCAAAAAGAGAAGGAACTCCTGCCTTTTTATTTACAGATAATGTAAAAGAAAGCATTGTAACAAAACGTGTGCAGCTTCTTACCGATTTGGCAAAAGAGGGCAGAGCGGCTTATGTACAACGCTGGCTTGGGCGTGAAGTTGATGTTTTAACGGAGAACTCCAGCGGAGAAAAAGAAAAAAGCGGAACTTCCGATAATTATTTGAAAGTGAAAATATCAACTAATGATATTTTTTCTAATGGGTCTATTGTTCGCTGTAAGCTTGTGCAGGAAGGAAACTTTGATGATTTTGACGCCATTGCACATACCATGACAAATATTAAGTAAAAATAAATTCACATTACACTTGACAAACGTAAAGTAAATATCATATATTATACTTATAAAAAAATAAGGAGGATTTATGTCTATAGTTAAAACTGAAATTACCCTAAAAAACGCTGATGATATTATGGCTGTTAGGCGGGGTTTAATAAAAGATTCTGATATCAGACAGGTTACTATAAATTCACTTGTAGATACCGGCGCGTGGACACTAGTCATCAACGAAGAAATCAGAGAAAAACTGGGACTTGAAATAGTCGGTACAGAATCCGGAACACTTGCTGACGGCACTGAACGAGAATTTAATCTTGCAGGACCGGTAGAGGTAAGATGGAAAAACCGCCGCACAACCTGCGAAGCGCTCGTTATACCGGATGCCGATGACATCCTTCTGGGCGCTATCCCTATGGAAGCGATGGACTTAACAATCAACCCCCGAAGGGAGCTTGTCGGAGTTCATGGAGATCAAATTCTTCATAAGATAAAGTGATTTAATAAAAAATAATTTTTAAAAATTTCCGGAAATTAGCTTGACAAAATAATTAAAAGTTGATAAATTATTTAGTGTTATAATGAGTGAATCTTCGCTCGGTGCTTTAAATGGCGCTGGGTAAGGTTTGAAAACCGGGATTAGAAGACTTCAAAGAATCATCTTTGAAAAGACGCGCGCCCGAAGGATTACGATAAGAAAACGGGCGTTTTTCCATGCGTAATTAACACACAAAAAGAGGGGTTATTATTTCTGAAGCACTTGACAAAGTGCAGCAGGAAGTAGTATCTTCTAGAAACTTGCGCCAAAAAGCGCAAAATAGGGGCAAAACGCCCTACGTCTGACAACTGTCAGACAGTGATATTTGGCAACAAGCCCGATTTTGAAAAGAAGCGGGCATTAGGGAAGGGGAGAGAAAAGAACCGGCTTAGGGGCCGGTTCGGAAGAAAGAGAAGGAGACGCGGGGGAAGTTGCACAGGCGAAAGCTTGAAAACAACCGCGTCTAAGCAGCAAGCGTAGAATTGAAGGAGCTTGATTGCCTGAGGGGCAATCGAGCGACCCTGATCAATAAAAAAGATGTCAGGGACTTGAAATGAGAAATCTAACCGTCTTCGGACGGATAGAATTAATATCATGGAGAGTTTGATCCTGGCTCAGAACGAACGCTGGCGGCGCGTCT